>OGNI01000393.1_pt1 | contig 34247 bp, 28 predicted proteins | sample 1573421 | NCBI WGS metagenome assembly OGNI01 (sample SAMEA2581928, study PRJEB24529) | metagenome | biome: Human gut stool | place: China | collected 2011
CGCCTAAATCATTATCAGCATTTAGTTCATTACTATACCGTTATGAACCAATTATATTTTATCCAACGCCTGAGCCAAGTCATCCAGCAAATCAGCAATATGCTCCGTACCGATAGACAAACGCACCGTTCCCGGCTTAATGCCTTGTTCTTCCAACTCCTGTTCATTCAACTGCGAATGTGTAGTGGTAGCCGGATGGATAACGAGCGACTTAACATCCGCTACATTTGCCAGAAGTGAGAAAATTTGTAGGTTATCAATAAATGTCTGTGCCTCTTTCACCCCACCCTTTACTTCAAAAGTAAAGATAGAACTTGCACCATTGGGAAAATACCTTTGATACAATGCATGATCCGGATGTTCCGTCAATGACGGGTGATTCACCGCTGCCACTTTAGGATGTTTCTTCAAGAAATCAACCACCTTCAACGCATTCTCTACATGACGTTCCACACGGAGGGAAAGTGTTTCCAGTCCCTGCAATAAAATAAAAGCATTGAATGGACTGATGGTAGCGCCCGTATCACGAAGCAGGATAGCGCGAATTCGAGTAACATAAGCCGCAGCACCCGCAGCTTCAGTAAAACGTATGCCATGGTAGCAAGGCTCCGGTTCCGTCAGTTGAGGAAATTTACCCGAAGCAGCCCAATCGAACTTACCGCCGTCCACAATCACGCCACCTAAGGAACTGCCATGGCCACCGATAAACTTCGTAGCGGAGTGTACCACGATGTCTGCTCCATGCTCAATAGGCCGTATCAGGTAAGGTGTGCCAAATGTATTATCAATGATCAATGGAATCTTATGACGATGTGCTATCTCAGCAACAGCTTCAATATCAATAATGTTGGAGTTTGGGTTACCCAGAGTTTCAATATATACAGCCTTTGTATTCTCCTGTATAGCCTTCTCAAAGTTCGAGAGATCAGCAGGATCTACAAAAGTAGTAGTCACTCCGTAGGCAGGCAGAGTATGCTCCAACAGATTATACGTTCCCCCATAGATGGTTTTAGCCGATACGATATGATCTCCGGCACGAGTAATATTCTCTAAAGCGTAAGTCACGGCAGCTGCACCCGAAGCAACCGCCAATCCGGCAACGCCACCTTCTAAAGCAGCTACACGTGCTTCGAACACACCTTGTGTAGAGTTAGTCAAACGGCCATAGATATTGCCCGGATCTTGCAAACCAAAGCGTGCAGCAGCATGGGCAGAGTTGCGGAATACATACGAAGTAGTCTGATAAATGGGCACGGCACGTGCATCAGTAGCCGGGTCGGGTTGTTCTTGTCCTACATGGAGTTGAAGCGTCTCGAAATGCAATTTCTTTGTTTCCATTGTCTTTGTATTTTTTAGGATTAATTGATTGAGTGCAAAGATAATGGGATGTTATGACATGGGCAATGACACAAGATAGGGAATTTTATACCACATTTATGGTAGATAAACAAACTATTCGCTAAATTTGCAACGAAAACCAAACGATAGATACAGATGAGAAGAAGGAATATACAGCTTTTCCTACTATTGGGAGTCCTTGCATTGACGAGCTTATTCTCTTGCGGAGTAGACCGTTGGCCGGAATATTACAAATGGACCGGACGCGATCTATGGATAGACAGTGTCATGAGAGAAGAATATCTATGGTTTGAAGACATACCCGACTCAAAAAACGTGAATTATTTCCTTGACCCGGAGGCTTTTTTAAAATCAATAAGATCATCACTTGATAAAGATTACTCCAGTGTCGATACATTGTATGCCACTCCTACACCGAGCTATGGCTTCGACTATTCCTTATATCGGATAAGCGGTAATGATACCGCCTATAATGCACTTATCACATACGTCATTCCCGAATCTCCAGCTTCCGAAGTCGGATTAAAGCGAGGCGAATGGATCATGCAAATCAACGATGATTATATCACCAAAAAAACGGAGAAACTACTGACTGAAGGTGAAAATCAGAAACTATTGTTAGGAAAATATGTTTCAGCTGTCAATGACGAAGGAGAAGATGAAAGTAAGATTGAATCTTATCGTGACGTAGTTCTTCCTGCTGCCCGTCCCGTAGAGGACGTCGCCATACCTGCTTACGACGTTTACTCCAGTGGAAGTATAAATGTAGGTTACTTGGCATACAACAGTTTCAATAAAGAAGATAATAGTGAACTACTCCAACTATCGCAGTTCTTTAAAGATAAGGATATAACAGATTTGGTTATTGACTTGCGCTACAATGCCGGTGGAGAAATGGAGTGCGTACAACTTCTGGCAGATATTTTGGTACCTGCCGACAAATTGAACAGTCCCTTCGCCTCACTGGAATATAGCCAGAAGCGAAAATATAAAGACCACGAACTCACACTCGACAGCAAGCTTTTGCAAGGAGGTGTGAACCTAAATCTATCGAAAGTGTATATTTTGACAAGCAGTACAACTGCTGCTGCTTCGGAAATGCTCATTAATTGTTTGAGACCGTACATGACAGTAATAACTATAGGCACCACAACCAAGGGAGAAACCGTAGCAACAGAAAGTTTCCCCAGCAATCAATTCTTATGGGTGCTTCGCCCTGTTGTATGCCAAGTATTCAATTCAGAAGGTGAGGCGGACTACACCAAAGGTTTCACACCGAATTATGCAGTCAGTGAACTGAGTGATTTTGCAAAAGTACTGCCATTAGGAGATCCTAACGAGGCTTTGTTCAGTGCAGCAATAGGTATCATCGATGGTAGTATCGTGCTCCCTGAACCTAAACCAGAACCCGAAACTCAAATGACAGTAGTAAAAAGTGTGAAAGTAAAGCGCTATTTCCGCAATGGTCTTATCATTAAATAACCCAGAATGAAGAAGAATATTTTCATAGCTTTACTATTCATAGGAGGATTGACAGCTTGTAGTGACAATAACGAGGGCTCAGATATACCCGATAATCCGGGATATCCTGTAACTCATTTCTCTAAAATAGAATTAAAGGAAGTCAAGGAAGAGCCAGGTGCACCAGCTGTTACTGTTACTCAGACTTACGATTATAGTGCCGGTCGATTGATTAACTTTACATCTACACAAAGTTTCGTAGCTGGAGGAGAATTGTTTAAGATAGAAAATGCAACAAATGTTGTTTATGGAGATCATCAGGCTGTAGTAACAGATGAAATTAATAATATCTCGACCTACACGTTGGATGATAATGGCTATGCTATAAGTTGCGTGCGCCAAGAAATGGATGGTAAAATACGCTCTTATACTTTCGATTATCTTATCAATACAGAGGGAAAATACTTCCTGAAAAATATAACAGAAACATTAGACGGAAATAAGTCCTATTCTTCTATCAACATAGATTATAGTAGCTATAGAACACTACGCATCACCCAGCAGGTTGACAAGTCCGAACAAACTTACATAGCCAGCACATCTACCGGCAATGAAATAGCCAACACTTCAGAGATTCCGTACCTATTCCTGACAGATCTATATCCCCTTTCATTCCACTCGGTTGCCATTTATGGGAAATTCTTGGGAGATGCATACAATACTCTGATTACTGATCTCAGACCAGAGGATAACAGTGGAAGTAACGAAACCACCACTTACACTTATAGGTTCGACAAGAAAGATGTCGACATCTCATGCAGCGAGTTAACCAAAAGTTACGGTACGGACTATGCACGTACCGTAGATTATATCATGAAATAAACTAAGGATATTACTTCTTGAAGAATTTATCGAAGAAGAGAATCTGATAGTCAATAGAATTATTCCAGTATTGCCCGTTATGCCCACCGGGACGGGTAATGAAATCATGGCTGATATTTTTTTCCAGCAGAACCTTATGTAATGCTTTATTCACTTCCAAAAAGAAATCTTGTTCACCACAATCAATAATCAATGCCAGATCACCATCCTTGATTTTATCAACTTGAGTAATCACTGTATGCTGATCCCATAAAGTCTTATCAGACTCATAATCACCGAGTTGTTTGTTCATCTCCCAATTCTTCGGAAAAGGGCGAATATCCACTCCACCACTGGTACTTCCTCCTGCACCAAATATCTCTTTATGACGGATTGCAAGCCACAAAGCACCATGTCCACCCATACTCAATCCGGTAATGGCTCGTCCTTTTTTCTCCGGAATAGTAGCATAGTTTTTATCTGTATATTTCACCAGTTCCGAAGCTACAAAAGTTTCATAACGATAAGCCTGATTTTTAGGGCTATCCCAATACCAACTGTTTTTACCATCAGGACATACAAAGATAATTCCTTTTTCATCTGCAATCTTAGGTAACTCCGGTTTCAATCCTACCCAACTACGTGCATTACCACCATAGCCGTGCAACAAATAAACTACCGGACAAGCCTCAGCTTCCTCACCCAATGCTTTATCAGGGAGTACATATACCACTTGTACTTCTTTATTCATGGATGGGCTTTTTACCATAATGGTATCTACTCGTGCCGCCTGTGTCGCAACAACTGAAAACAGCAATAAAACGCTAAATAAAATTTGTTTTCTTTTCATGTCTTTCATTCTTTAATAATCTCTATAAATAGGCAGCAATATTAGTAATAAAATTCAAAAAATTAGTAATTTTGCAATATAAACTATTCATAACCTATATGGAATTTATTATTATTCTATTTTTATTAGTGCTGAACGGTGTCTTTGCCATGTATGAAATAGCGTTGGTGTCATCCAGCAAAGCACGACTCGAAACCCTCGCAGGAAAGGGAAACAAAAGAGCCAAAGGAGTATTGAAACAGTTGGAAGAGCCCGAGAAGTTTCTTTCTACCATTCAAATTGGTATCACGCTTATCGGTATTGTATCCGGTGCTTTCGGTGGTGTAGCCATTGCCGACAATGTAGCGCCGTTATTCGCCTCCATTCCTGGAGTCGCTCCCTATGCTAAAGACCTTGCCATGATTACAACAGTGGCAATCATTACGTACCTTTCACTCATCATCGGTGAGTTGGTACCCAAGTCCATAGCACTGAGTAATCCGGAACGATATGCAACTCTACTTAGTCCGGTCATGATTTTACTGACCAAAGTGTCTTATCCATTTGTCTGTCTACTCAGTTTCTCAACCAAGATAGTGAATAAACTAATCGGCCTGAACAATGGAGAAGAACGTCCCATGACACAGGAAGAATTGAAAATGATTCTGCACCAAAGTTCAGAACAGGGTGTTATTGATAAGGAGGAAACGGAAATGTTACGGGACGTATTCCGATTCTCAGATAAGCGGGCCAATGAACTGATGACTTACCGCCGTGACCTTGTCGTACTACATCCTACATACACACGTGATGAGGTACTACACATTATCCGCGAACAACATTTCAGCAAATACCTGTTGGTAGAGAAAGGAAAAGATGATATTATCGGAGTAGTGTCCGTCAAAGATATTATTCTGATGTTAGGCAATGATCACCCCTTCGATTTACGCGGTATCGCGCGCTCTCCCCTGTTTATTCCGGAAAGTTTATATGCCAAGAAAGTTTTAGAGCTATTTAAGAAGAACAAAAATAAGTTCGGAGTTGTTGTAGACGAGTATGGTAACACAGCAGGCATTATCACCTTGCATGATCTGACGGAAAGTATCTTCGGAGACATCCTTGAAGAAAACGAAATGGAAGAAGAAGATATCGTCACCCGGCAAGATGGCTCGATGCTCGTTGAGGCTTCTATGAATGTAGATGATTTTATGGAAGAGATGGGTATCCTGAGCTATGATGATCTGAAAGAAGAAGACTTTACCACACTAAGCGGTCTCGCCATGTTCCTCATCGGGCGGGTACCTAAAGCAGGAGACTTGTTCAGCTACAAGAACCTACAGTTTGAAGTTGTGGACATGGATCGTGGACGAGTGGATAAACTGCTCGTTATCAAAAAAGAAGAGGAAGAATAGTGTGAATTTGCATTATATATTAACTTAAACCATTAAAGCAATGAAAAAAGTAATGATGATTGCAGCCATCGCTGCTGCATTGGTATCCTGCCAATCAAAAGGGACCCAGAACAATGATTCCGCCGTAGGTGAAGGAGTGTTGACAGTTGCCGGGAATGATTCTTCTGCCGTAGCCGTATACGAAGGTCTTCTTCCTGCTGCCGACGGCCCGGGTATCCAATACGTATTGAGCGTGGACAGTGTAGGTCCTGACGGAGAAAGCGGTTATACTTTGGTTACTACTTACTTGGATGCGGAAGGTCAAGGAAAGAACAAGAGCTTCACTTCCAAAGGTAAGAAACAAGTCATCAAGAAGACAGTGAACAACAAACAAAAGACAGCCTACAAACTGACACCGAGTGATGGTGACGCTCCCGTCTACTTCGTAGTAGTGAACGATACCACTTTACGTTTGGTTAACGATAGTCTGCAAGAAGCTGTCAGCGACCTGAACTACGATATTATTCAAGTGAAGAAATAATCAGCAAAACATTTCATGTGGGGGAGCCAAACGAGAGTTGGCTCCTCTTTTTTATTACTGTTCCTAGCAATAAGACACTTGAAAAAGGTTTTGAGAAAATACTGCAAGCTACTCTTCCAACATCAGGCTATCTTTGTATCATTAACCATTTTTATATTTAATGATATGAAGAAACTGATTTCAACGATTATCATCTTATCTCTGTCTACTCTGGCAATTACAGCACAAACGTACAGGATGGAGAACAAGCACTTGGCACGCATTATACAAGTAACGGATGGAAGGTTACATACCCAGACTATTCTTAATAAACAAGCTCAAACAGAATTGACTCCAACAAGTTGTGACGAGTTTTCCCTTCGTTTCTCAATCCCCGGTGAAACAGAAAATACCGATTACATTTTATCTGCCAAAGATTTCATAGTAACTTCCGTTTCTCCTTATGCAAACCCCGAACACCCGGAAAGCAAAGGGTATCAGTTCCAACTACGGGGCAAGGAGAATGACTTTTCTTTAATTGTCTATTATGAATTAGCCTCTAATGATGCCTTTTGTCGAAAATCCCTGCGATTCACTTCAAATCAGGATATTCTTTTAAAAAGAGTGAATGTAGAAACTATTGCTTTCGAAGATGCGTACCAAAATTATACTCTCAAGAAAATTACGGCAAGAGGCAGCGCCCAATGGAAACCTGGATTGGGACAACCTGTTTATACTACTAAAACCGGAACTTTCTGGGGAATAGAATTCCCTGCTGCCAATAATGAAGTGAGTAACGGACAAATCAATTGCGGTTATCTGTGGGGGCAAATCATAAGTAAAAATACACCTTATACATCATATAACAGTATCATTGGTGTAAGTGGCGATGTACACGCCATAGACAATGCATTCTATACTTATATCAATAAAATAAGGAAACGCCCGTTGCGTCTGCAGATTCAATACAATAGTTGGTTCGATTACTCAAGAAAGGTATCAAAAGAGAAATTTATCCGCAGCGTAGAGAAAATCAATGACGAATTGGTAACAAAGAGAGGCTGCCAGCCTCTGAATGCGTACATCATTGATGATGGTTGGCAAGATACAAGTAAAGAAGCCGATTGGTCGGACAAGGTATGGACAATTAACTCCAAATTCCAACCGGATTTTACCGACTGTTTTCATTCGGTGCAGAAAGCCCATTCACAATTAGGGCTCTGGATTAGCCCCGGTTGCCTCTTTGGCGGACAACCCATGATGCCCCGGATGCAGGAATATGGTTTTGAGACACTCTCCTATGGCATGTCTATGACGGGGAAGAAGTATATGCTGAAATTAGAAGAACGAGTATTAGAACTGGCACGTATGGGAATATCCTACTTCAAGTTTGATGGTTTGTTCGGACATCTTAATCTCCGGGACTTCGATATTGCTGATAATCCTTTTCCGTCATCCAATGATGAAAGACTAAATGATAGTCACTTTGACGAGCAAAAAGGCTATTATCTTTCAGCAGGAACAGAAAGACTGATACAAATCTTCGACAAACTGAATACAGTCAATCCGGATATCTTTATCGCCATCACCAATGGCGCTTACCTCAGCCCGTGGTGGCTGCAATACATTGATATTGTATGGTTGATTAATGCAGGAGATGCCGCAAAAGGAGACAATCGAACTGGTGAACTGGTTTATCGTGACCAGATTTATCATCAAATATGGAAAGAAGAGAATACCAAATTCCCGATGAGCGCCATATTCAATCATGAACCGAAAAAAACGCAAACAAACGAAACACCTGAAACTTTTAGGGATTATTTATATATGAACTTCAGCCGAGGCACCGGTTTTATTGAATTGTACATCAAAACGGATAGCCTGTCTCCTACTGATTGGGACATTCTTTCTGACGGTCTGAAATGGGCACGAAAAGCATTTCCTACCTTCAACAACGTAGTTATGCATGGAGGATCACCTCAACGAAATGAAGTATACGGTTATACAGCCTGGACCGAAAAACAAGGCTATATTTCCTTACATAATCCTTCGGAAAAGTCACAAAGCTATCATCTCAAGCTAGATAAGGCGCTGGGAGTACCTGAAACAAAAAAACGTTTCAAAGTAGACTCACCTATTACTAATATTCAAGAAAGGTCATTATCCCGACATTATCATTACGGTGATACCATTTCTGTCACTTTATCTCCGAAAGAAATAATAATCCTTGATTTTATACGCTAAAAACATCTTCTGAAACAATATATATAAGGATTGAAACAATATTTTAAATCCCGCATTGCCACTACGTGTACCTTTGCCATATTAAATCAAACGAAAACAGGCTCTCATGAAAAGATTACTATTCACATTATTTTGCTTCGCTACGTTAGCCCAGGCACAAATCCCCACTAACAAGCGGGAAATAATGCAGCAGTTTCTATCAGGTACATTAGATGAAGAATATATACCGGCTGCGTTTTTCATGCACTTTGGGAAAGATGCACGCATTGGAGAAAAAGCCATTGACGCACATTTGCGCTATTTTCTTTCTACAGGCATGGACTTTGTAAAAATCCAGTTTGAACAAGGATACGGACGTATACGGATTGATAAATCAGAAGATTGGGAACAAATAAAACCACTCCCGGCAGATTTCTTCACTCCAACGTTGGAAATAGTAAAAGGTATCTATGATATTGCCGGAGCCAATGCAATGATACTGCCTACCGTTTATTCCCCATTCCAGATGCTAATACAAAGCGTAGGAGCCAAAACTGTGATGGCATATGCCCAAACAGAACCGGAACGCGTAAAAAAAGCACTTGAATATTTTACCGAAGCAATTATCAGATACGTAATAGCATGTAAAAACATTGGTGTGGATGGCTTTTATACACCCACGCAAGGAGGTGAAAGTAAGTTCTATATAATTCCCGGATTCTTTGAGACCTTTGTCAAACCGTATGACATAAGAGTGATGCAAGAGTGTAACGACGGAACCCTGTTTAACATACTCCATATCTGTGACTACGAAGGTAAGTATGACGATTTAACCCGTTTCGTGTCATATCCGGGCCAAATAATTAATGCGCCCTGTGAAGTAGCCGATCAGACTTTCAGTCTACAAGCATGCGAACAATTATTTAAGCGTCCTGCAATGGGAGGATTATATCGTAAAGGCGTTATATTAGAAGGAAGTTCTGATGAAGTGGCAAAAGAAATATATGAACTAAAGAAATCCTTGAAAGGGAAACGATTTATTTTAGGGGCAGATTGTACAATCTTGTCCCAAACACCAATGGATAACATCAGAACTGCTATTAAAACATCACATCATACTCGTAATATAGAATAAATCATAGGCTTTTTAAATTCATAGTTAGTTGGTAAATAGGTATTATATCTCATAGGTCATTTTAGATTGTTGATCGAAAAGCGGTTGTTGTGAGACACCCGCTTTTTATTCTTTTGTATTATCTAAATTAATAAATATCATGAATAAGAAATCATTTGCATCCACTATTATTGCAGTAATATTCGTTTGTCCGGTTTTGGCGGTGACACACACTTTCACACCAACCGACATCGGAAGTCTAAAGATCAAGATGTCTGACGGATCTTTACAACCTGGTGATACTCTGCTTTTACAAGATGGAACCTATTCCCATCTTGGTAAGGTTAGTTTTACAGGAAATGGAACAGCAGATTATCCAATTATACTGAAAGCAGCGAATACCGGAAAGGCTATCATATCCGGAACAACAGAAATACGTATGGCAGGCAGTTATCTACAATTGGAAGGACTCTACTTTCATAAAGCTTGGGCATCTGACTTTGAGATGATAGAATTTCAACTGGATAAAGAACACCCAGCCACTCATTGCCGGATTACCCAATGTGCCATTGATGATTGCAATGACCCTGCCAAAGGAGAAAAACCGGGGGGTGGGACTGAAAACTGGATTGGACTACATGGAAACAATAATCGTATAGACCACTGTTATTTTGCCAATAAGCGCGCCCGTGGATTGGTTATACAAATTACAGTAGAAGACGGTGGAGATCACAATCACCACCAAATAGATCATAATATATTTGGTTATCGGAAACCCTTTGGAGGTAATGGTGCAGAAATCATACGCGTGGGTAATTCCTGGTCATCACAACTGCCTTCCTACAGTATCATCGAAGAAAATATATTCTATCGTTGTGACGGAGAAAATGAAATTATTTCAGTAAAATCCGGTTTCAATACCGTACGCCGTAACTTGTTTTACGAATCACGCGGTGGATTAGTATGTCGCCATGGACATAATAATATCATAGATTCCAATGTCATCATAGGTAATCAGCTCCCCGGGACTTCGGGTATCCGTATTATCAACCAAGGCCATACTGTCAGTAACAATTATGTGGAGGGGGTAACGGGGAAAGGTTCCAGTGCCGCCTTTATTCTGCGCATGGGGGTATATGAACGTCCCAGTGCCCCGGAAGATTATGAAGATGAAAAACTTAAATCGTATCATCGGGCAGCGAATATCGATATCGCTTTCAATACTTTCGTGGATTGTGCCGAACTGAACTTTGGAGACGGACAAGGAGATAAGGAACCGCAAAACGTACGTTTTGCGCATAACCGAATCTATTCTCCCAATACTTTCCCAAATATCAAAATCAATAATCCGGCTATATTTCCCGGCACTACATTTGTCGATAATCTCTGTCAGTTCAAAAGCAAAGAATCACCGGCTATTAAAGGATTTCAAAGTATTACATTCAATAAAGAGCAAATAAAGGCTCAACGCCGGCAAGCCGTCTCACCCGCAGATTGTGGTACCACCTGGCACAGCGCTGAGCTAAATGAAATAGATATTCTTACAGGATTAATGCAACAATAATCAATCACCAATATTGCCGATGTCTGGTTTCGCCGGGCGTCGGTAATATTTTACACGTCATTCTACCTTTAATGCAATCTTTTGTTTCGGAAGCCCCTTAGATTCTACTGTAAGTACTACTTTTCCCTGCTTCATATACTGGCTACGCAAAATGACTAATGCCAAACCGTTATAAGCATCTCTTTCTGATAACTGGAATGGTAATAGGCTGGTTGCGTCTCCATTATCTGTAGCTATAATCTCAGCAGGCCCTGTTACAGAAAACTTCAAATGATTCTTAGAACGAGGAACAACACGACCTTGAGAGTCCACAACAGCTACACGGATAAATGATAAATCAGTACCATCATTTTTAAGCTCTGTTTTCTCTGCCGTTACTTGTAAAGCGGCTGGTTTTCCAGTGGTCTCTACAAGCTCTTCCGCCCACTTCTGACCGTTCTTATAAGCTATGGCTTTCAAACTTCCCGGTTCATAACGTACATCATCCCAGGTCAAACGGTCATACGAATGAGCTTTCTCTCTACGCCCCAGTGACTTACCATTCAAAAACAGCTCAACAGCATCTCCCGAAGTATAAATATGAACGGGAGTTATTTCACCAATCCGCTCTTCCCAGTTCCAATGAGGTAATATATGCACAGTGGGCACATCAGGACGCCAATAGCTCTTATAATTGTAATAACGATCCTTCGGAAAACCACATAAATCGACAATACCAAAATAAGAACTGCGAGAAGGTGTTTTAATTTTGCCTAACTCTTCCAATTCCTTTCTAGCCTTTTCTAATTCATTCGGATCACTGAAGTTTAACAAATTGGTCAGATCTTTATTATAAGGAGTAGGTTCGCCCAAGTAATCGAATCCGGTCCACACAAACTCACCACTCATAAACGGATATTCTTCATTCATTTTAAATTGAACCTCAGGAGCACATCCCCATCCTATAGTTGTCATATCATACGATGAAAGCTGGAAGCCGGAACGGCTATCGTTAACGTCAGTAGTTACAGGGAAGAAATATTCCCCACGAGAACTCGTTGCAGAGGAAGTTTCACTGGCATGATAACGGCGAGTAGGATTCTGCTCTTTAAAAACCGGATAAGTTTTATGGAAATAGTTCAGACCAAATATATCCACCTGATTCACAATATCACGGAAAACAGCATCCCGCTTATTACACCCTAAAGAAGTAGGCCGTGTAGGATCTTCATCGTGACAGTAAGCTGTCAGGTTACGAGCTATTATGACTCCCTGATCAGTCGTCTGATCAGGCATTTCATTACCTATACTCCACATAATTACAGAAGGATGATTACGATAATGACGTACCAATGAGCGCATATCTGCTTCACTCCAATCATCAAAAAGAAGATTATAATCATTCTTGCGTTTCCCTTTTTGCCAAGTATCTGCTAATTCAAGCTGCATCATCAGTCCCATACGGTCACAGAGAGCAACCAACTCCGGTGCCGGTGGGTTATGTGAAGTACGAATGGCATTTGCACCCATCTCTTTCATGATACGTAACTGCCTTTCGGCAGCCACTTCATTAAAAGCAGCGCCCAAAGCGCCCAAATCATGATGCATACACACACCTTTAATAGCTACCTTTTGTCCATTCAGCATGAAACCTTGGTTATGGGTAAATTCAATTGTACGAATTCCAAAAGGAGTTTCATAACTATCCATTTCTTTTCCATCCATGAATACCCGGCTGACCGCTACATAGCAATTTGGAGTATCAATATCCCACAACTTCGGTTTATCTACTTTAAATTGAAAGCGGGCACTCGACCAGCTATCTTTTTTAATCGCAATATCCTTAGTCATACTTTGAGTCACCTCTTCCCCCACAGGACGTCCATCTTTCCCTTGCAGATATACACTTGTCTGCAACTTTACCTGAACATCTTTTCCAGCATGATTCTCAATATTCACTCCCATTTCCATAACAGCAATTTCAGAATCAACCTGCTGGTTTCGTACAAAAGTTCCCCATTGCTCCACATGAACAGGAGACGTTTTCACTAACCATACATTCCGATAAATACCACTACCCGGATACCAACGTGAAGTATCGTCCGGATTATCCAATCGAATAGCCAACACATTCTTTTGTCCGGCCTTTATATAAGGTGTCAGATCAAGACGAAAAGAAGCATAGCCATAAGGCCATCCACCCACATATTGCCCGTTACACCACACGGAAGCGTATGACATCGCCCCATCAATATCAAGATAAATTTGTTTCCCGGCATCATCCTGCGATAACTCCAGTGTTTTACGATACCAGCGTATCCCCCAATAAGGTAACTTTCCAGTCGAACCGTTATAGTCAATATTGAAAGGCCCTTCAATAGCCCAATCATGGGGTAAATTCAGATGTCGCCATTCACTATCATCAAAATCAGATTTTACATAGGCTATATTTTCTCCCGGATTGCCTTCCGGTCTCTGATACCTCTTCCCAAATATAATAAAGTCATTGGCACAAGGTAATAAATAAGGCTTTAGTCTAGAGTAATGTAATGCAGCACCTACCCCATCCGGATCATCTATCTGATAACGCCAGTCACGATTAATGTTTATGCGCTCACGCACCATTGAGGTATTTGCACAAACAACATCTCGCCCCACAATGAGTACAAAACTCAATAAAATAAGAAATCTGTTTTTCATACTATTCTGTTAAATTGTTAGCACTACAAAAGTAAGGAATAGAAAGATAGACGATTATCAATATTATCTATGTTTCTGTTAATACTGTCTCAAATATCTTTTAATATGGACCTTATTTATCAACTTTGTATGCAAATAGCATGTTGCTAAATACAGTTTCAATTCATAGTTAATAACCAACAAATTTAAAAAGCCATGTACAAATATTCTAAGGATGGAGTTTCCGTACTCACAGTATTAGATAAAAGAAAACAAAAGATGAATGGATTATTTCCCATAAAAGTACAAGTTATCCACAACAGAAAACAGAAATATTACTCCACCGGGCAAGAAGTTTCTATTAGAGACTGGGAAGTATTACCACATACCAAAAATCGTCACTTATCTGAAGTACGGCGTAACATCGAAAATAGTTTTTCTTTAATCAGGCAGCAAGTCGAATTTCTATCTTTTCAAGGTGAATTTCATTTTGACATCTTAAATGCACGCTTAGGTAGATATTCTGATTTTTCAGTGAATGCTTTATTTCATAAGAAGTTAGAGGAGTTAAAGGAAAATGGACAAGCCAATACTTATCTGTCTTATAAAGGTTCATTAAACAAAATAGAACAGTTTGCAGGAAAGCACATTTCTTTTCATGAAATTACCATCAACTGGTTAAACCGTTTTGAACATCACTTATCCGCGTTAGGAATCAGCTACTCCAGCATGGGATTTTATTTCAGAAATCTCAAATGTATTCTCAATATAGCACGTAAAGATGGTATCATCAAAGAAAGTCAGTATCCTTTTGGAAAAGGAAAGTATGAAGTACCCACTGGATGTGGACGCAAATTGGCATTAAACCTGAAAGAAATAAAGAAAATTATTACTTATAATGATGGAACCCAAAAGACTGAAATTTATCGTGATCTGTGGTTCTTCTCTTATTTATGTAATGGCATTAATTTTCGTGATTTATTATACTTACAGTACTCCAATATCATCAATGGAGAAATCTGCTTCATACGTGCAAAAACAGCCAGAAACACCAAACACAGTAAGATTATCCATGCAGTCATCACGCCCGAGATGCAAAAGATAATAGAGAAATGGGGAAATCCACCTAAGTCACCTGAAACTTATATTTTTCCTTTCGCTACCGGAAAAGAAAATCCGTTTGAAAGAGTAAAACTGGTAAGGGATGTTGTCACTGAATGTAATCAGATACTTTATAAAATTTCCCATAAGACAGGCATTCCACGCGTCACGACCTATTCAGCGCGTCATTCATTTGCAACAGTATTAAAGCGCAGTGGTGTCAACATTTCCTACATATCTGAAAGCCTTGGGCATTCCAATTTAGCTATTACCGAAAACTATCTCGCAAGTTTTGAAGCTGAAGAAAGGAAAAAAAATTCAATACTCTTAACAAGGTTCGATCTATAAAACAAATATGTATATGTAAATAGCATGTTCCGTAGTGACGGGCAAAAACTATTTCCATCTCTTTCTTTTCACAAGATCAAAATAATAACTGCTTTTCATAGACAGAGTTTAAAATGATGTATTGATATTATGTAAAAACAATCAAACCATTAAAACTCAAAAAGAATTCCAGGTGAAATCCCTTGTTAATTTAAGTCTAATTTAATTTTAATTTATTAAGTATGAAGAATGTTAGATTCTTTCCGTTATGTCAGCATGTGAACAAACAATTATGTAGCTGTATAATAATAACAGCTTTGACAATTGTTTCTTCGCCATTGCAGGCAAACACATTCTTATTAGAAAGTGTTCGTGAGACAGAAGTACTGAATTCGGTAACTCAACAAAAAGTAAAAGTGACAGGACGTGTTGTTGACAGTACAGGTGAGCCGCTGCCAGGTGCTGCTGTGGTTATTCAAGGAACTCCACAAGGAGTAACTACCGATATGGATGGTAACTTTTCTATGGAAGTTGACCTTAATGCTAAGTTGGAAATTTCCTATTTGGGTATGGAAAAAGAGGTACTTACTGCAAGTGAATTACAAAAAAATAAAGTTGTTCAATTGAAAGATGAAACTGATGAACTTGAAGAAGTAACAGTAGTGGCATTTGCTAAACAAAAAAAGGAAAGTGTTCTTGCTTCTGTATCTACTATCAAACCTGCAGAATTAAAAGCACCGACTTCTAACTTGACAACTGCTCTTGCAGGACGTGTAGCAGGTATGATTTCTTATCAGCGTAGTGGGGAGCCTGGTATGGATAATGCCGATTTCTTTATTCGTGGTGTTACAACTTTTGGCTATTCAAAGAGCCCTCTGATCTTAATGGATGGACTGGAAATTTCATCTTCGGATCTGTCTCGCTTACAACCTGATGATATTGCTAGTTTCTCTATAATGAAAGATGCTACTGCAACAGCATTATATGGTGCTCGTGGTGCAAATGGTGTGATTCTTGTCACAACCAAAGAAGGGAAAGAAGGTAAGGCAAAGATTGAATTCCGCATTGAGAACTCTATTCAGACCCCGACCCGTAAAGTAGAGTTAGCAGATCCTATTACTTATATGAGATTACATAATGAAGCTGTTAAAACAAGAAATCCTCTTGGAGCATTACCATATACTCAGGAAAAAATTGCTAATACTATAGCAGGAGCCAATCCTTATATGTATCCAGCAACTGATTGGTATGCATTAATGTTAAATGATGCTGTTGCTAATCAACGTTATAATTTAAATCTGAGTGGTGGTGGTACTGTAGCACGTTATTATATAGCTGCGACTTTCAATCAAGACCATGGTTTAATGAAAGTAGACAAACGGAACAACTTCAATAATAATATTGATTTGAAACGATATGCCATTCGCTCTAATGTAAATATTAATGTGACAAAGAAAACCAAAGTAAACGTTCGATTATATACTACAATTGAAGATTACACTGGCCCTATAGATGGTGGTACCACACTATATAATAAAATAATGCAAACTTCTCCTGTAGGTTTTCCTGCATTTTATCCGCAAACAAAAGATACAGAACATATTCAGCATATTATGTTTGGTAATACTTATGCTACTGAAAGTGAGTTCTATATAAATCCTTATGCGGACATGGTAAAAGGCTATAGAGACCAGAGCTCTTCTATGATTCTAGCACAATTCGAATTAAGTCAAGACTTGGATTTCATTACCAAAGGATTGAAAGCGCGTGCATTATTTAGTACTACCCGCAATTCTTCTTTTGATGTATCTCGCTATTACAATCCATTCTATTATCTCGCCAGTAATTATAATTCATTAGATGATACTTATAAATTGACCGAGTTAAATCCTGAAGGAGGTACTGAATACTTAGGTTATAACGAAGGAACTAAGAATATTTCAACTAATACCTATGTGGAAGCAGCTGTGAGTTATGATCGTACTTTTAAGGAAAAACATGCCATCAGTGGTATGCTGATTTATACACTGCGTAACGAATTACATGCTAATGCTTCTTCTTTGCAACTTTCATTGCCTTATCGTAATATGGGACTCTCCGGTCGTTTCACTTATGCATATAATGATCGTTATTTTTTAGAGGCCAATTTCGGTTATAATGGATCAGAACGATTTGCACAAAAAGAACGATTTGGTTTCTTTCCTTCAGTAGGTTTGGGATATATTGTTTCTAATGAAAATTTTTATAGAGGGCCGATTGCAAAAATTATATATAATCAGCAAATCGAAATGAACTTCATTTTAAAACGAAATGTTCTTTTTCTAAGCCAGAATTCAGAACGAACCGGACTAAAAAGTATCAAACACACATTATAAAAAATGCCGAAATCATCGGCATTTTTTATGTTTGAAAAGTTGCTTATATGCTACTTTTTTTGTACCTTTATACAGCGTTAGAAGGATGTATGGCAATACTATGCAGCCATTTTATCAAGTAGTCTTATGATATTTTCTTTAATTTTTCCTGTGTTCCGATTCCATTCAATCGGTTCAATTCCTTTGTCGTATTGCGGATAAGGTAGTTGTTTCTTTATAAACTTAAACTTTTTGCAAAGTGGATATATATATCTGTATGTTTTAACTTGAAAGACTTCCAAATCACCTATTAAATAAGCCATATTTGCCCGTAAATAGCCAGACAAATTTGTCGTATTGGTTAATATTTGCTCGTGTATAACTTCATCGGTTCGTTTATTTCTCAAGAAACGGGTATAATGAAAGCCATAATATTGAAAGTTGGCAGCCTTATAGATTGTTCCACACCCTAAACGCCCATCAGCAAAACTTTGTATAGCCACACAAGTAGGATCAGCATTTCTTAATAGCTTAATAGAAGTAGCAATCAATATACTTTCAGCATTGTACCCTAAAGAATCATCAATCCACAAACGGTTCAGTTCACACATCCATGCTGTAGGGTTGGGGTGAGTGAATATTTTAGCATAAGGGGTTTTCATATACCCATACACTGCAACTCCCAAACATTTGTCCGGCTGTTCTTCTCTATAAATGCCATAATTAAACTTTCCAAAACTTGCAGTATTCCATTTGTGTGAATAGTGGTTATTCACAATCATTTCTTTTGCCATTTCTTTAGCCACTGGCTTAATAATTAGATTTCCAAGTGCAGAAGTCTTTTTTAGAATAAAATCCTTTTTTTCGTTGTTACTCATTCAGCATAAAATAAGTTTTAATTGGTTTTTAAATGGTTTATAAATCTCGTTTAAATAGTTTTCCATATCTTTGCAGTATCTCACTTACGTTACAAATACAAAAATGCAACATCATGCGGCAGGAAGGTATTATGCCCCCGGCTGTGCATGGTGTTGCATTTTTGTTAGTAACGTAGGTGAGATGACTTACTAACGGTCGGGGGCTTTTATTCCCCCCTTACTTATAATTTCTCTATTTCTATAATATTCATAGGAACCCAAATGTAAGAACCCGAAGAAGTGACTCCCCAAAGAATACTAAAACCATCTTCCCCGATTTCTACCGTTTGCTCCAACCATTGAGTTAGATTACCTTTAGGTGTAAAATCTGTAGGTATCAAAAAGTCAGTCTCTACACCATTTACAGATATTTTCCATTTAGAACGTGAAACATCTACATCCGCATGTATGGTGGAACAGAACAATCTAATTTTATAAGTCCCAGCGGAAAGACCTCCTATTTTATTTTCCCGGTACTTTTCAGACTTACTCCCTGTACAGATGTTGTGCTCTAAAATCTCATCGGGGTATATACCGCTATTGTCCCCAGTGGATGCACCTTTTGTAGTTGCTGCCATAAAGGAAGCACCTTCACTATCTATCTTAGTTAATGTTCCTAATGAATCTCCTGTTACAGTATATAAATTTCTGATAATATTGGTGGCAGGAGTAGATATTTTTACCAGCTTATTTATTTCATCGTATAATGAACCTGTATTACCAATTTCAGAACTTACCCACCCTGTTGAAATGACAATTTTTTCGCTTGGTTCTTCGATAGTAATACTACTATGCTTAATTTCGGTCTCATTGCCTTCTGCATCCTGTAACTGTCCATACACCGTTTTTGAACCAATAGAAGTAAATGTGTAATTAACACTATCAGAGTAATCCACCCACGAAACACCTGTAAGGTCGGCTACCTCACCCAGTCTATATTTGGTAGGGGCAAAAGAACCACTATAAGTAAAGGTTACAGGAATGATTAATGAAGTTGAAGTAATTTTGCCCCCATTTAAAATCAGAGCTTCCAACGTTAACGGAGTGCTTACATATTCAATGGTAGCTGACTTAGTATCACTTATAGTTTGACCTTTACTAATTTGCACGTAAACAGTTTTCTGCCCGAATCCATCAGATAGGGTATATTCAATCATATTTCCTTCCGGTATATTTTGCCACGTAGCCGATGATAAATCTGCCGTTTCACCAATTCGATAACGGGTAGCTGCCCCTGTATAATTAAGTAGAACACTGACATTGCGTTCTTGGGTTGAAGAATTTCCACCATTTATTGAAATGGAAAGTAATTCTACGGACTCATCATCAATATCATCCGATTTGAATTTACCCATAAACGGACCTATAGGGCATACTGTATTATACCAATTCAGATACCCCCTATAATCAAAAGTGAATCCAGTGCCCAGTCCGGCACTTATCAAAGGACTGTCAAAAGCAATACGGTAGTCTCCACTTATGTAGTCCGCAATTTTTAAATCAATAGCCTTTTGATATAAATCAGAATAAAGGAATACCTCATTATTTACCGCCTGAGATTCCCAAACAGCAAGTGTTTCTAGTGTCATATTGCCGAACAATTGTCCGTTATTAGCTATAATATTGTCATACATGTGCACACCTCTCACCTGAACAGTATTACGTCCGTTAGCCGTCATTCCAGGCGTAGAAATTACATTGTTATGGAATATAATCTGCAAATCATTGTTTATGACTCCACTACCAGCCACCGCACCTGTCGGATTCTGTTCGGGTGTATCATAACTGAAAAGAAACTGAATGCCAGCGCCATATTTCGACTGCACTATATTGTTGAAGATATCTATATTTCCAAGTGGACCAACCTGCATATTAGGTCCGTGACTATCCAGCAGAAAATTATTGTAGCATTTACCCGAAAAGCTCTGAATGGACATTCCACTTGTTTGAGCTGACTCATTCTTATAGGCACAATCATACAACCTATTGTAACACACTTCACCTATTGAATTGGATATCTGTACACCATCATAGCCGGTATGTTCAGTGTTATTTCGATAAAATCGGAAATTTGTCAGATAATGAGCTTTCTTTGTATATGAGTGTCCTTTGATGTAGGTTACATCTTCACCTTTTAAATTTTTAAACGTAATCGTTTCACCCGTATAAGCAACTGTCGATTTTTCGGGGGTAAAATAGCCTATATACCAACCCTCACTATTGGTATCATGCACATACATGTGATGTAGCCAAAGATTATTTAGCTCAAAATTTTCATTCCAGTACCAAGGATTAGAAGCTGTCGGGTCGGTCTTTATAGATACCCCAGCAAAACTGCACCCTGTTATCTCCATTTCAAAAAATTCGATATACTTAGTCCCGTCAGCTATTTGTAACTGTATAACTGGCCACGTAATCTTACGGTCAGGATTACGGTCTAATTTGATGCCTTTAGAAAGGTTGTAATAACCTCTCCCATCTACTACAACATGCCACATGGAAATAAAAGCCATAGTATTCCAGCTTGTTCCATAAAGTGTCAATGGTGTGTTCTGGTCAATAGTTACCACCAACGGATGCTCCTCAGAAAATTGCGGGGAAGGGTTTTGCTGCGGATTACCCTTAATTTCCGTACAAGCAATTCTTACACGAGAAGTTCCATTCTCTACGGCTTTTTTCAGCACAAGAGTGTAAGCATCATATCCGGAGGGAAGACTGTCAATATTGATGTCTTTATAGTAATTTGTATTAGGAATATTAAAAACCATATAACAGTCGTTTTCTCCTGTCTCATAAGCATCTATTTTAGCTTCTGGGTATCCTACAGAAGTAAAAGTCATAAAAGGCTCCTGATTTTCCGATGGTTTAGCCGCCAAACGAGGAGTTACTGTAATCAGTTTATTTATTCGCTTAGTGAGCGTAACACCCGATTCTGTATCAGTTACATCTACTTCTACATCATAGATGCCACGGTCAGAAGCTTCCGCAAAGGTATAATTGTCTATATAGCCTTCGAGCGTAGGACGTCCGGTACTGAATGTCAAAATCTTGACAGGATTAGTAACCTCATTCTCCTTATATATACGTGCTTGCATGGTACGTGCACGGTAATTAGGATATCCGTTTTCCGATGTAATCAAAATAGTTCCCATTTCTCCAACTCGTACAATCTCTGTGCATTCCACATTAAAATAAGGCAATATCTGAGGTTGCATTGCATACAGATAACGTATCAAAGAGGCTGAAAAAAGTTCCGTTTCATTACGATAATTGACTGCACGCACTTCCTGCCTTAAATCTCCAGAGCCAGATACAGGAATTGTTACTGATGTTTTCTGCGAGGTATTATCAATCGTCTCGCCTGTCATAACGGCAGTATCAGAAGTACTTCGTTTTGTAAAATACATTTTCTGAGCCCATTTTGTTGTAGCTTCCAAACTTACTGTTTCACCTACAAGTGGGAAAGCGTTGCTAACATTCGTAGCTAATTTAACACGCCCAATACCACCGATTAGTTTATTTACATATTCCTGATTACTCATAACTTTCTTCTTTAATGTTCAACGTATAGTTATTATCTTCTATATACATCCCTGTTTCCTTATTATATGTACATTGCAAGGATGCTGTTATCACTTGTCCAAACCGCATCAAAGAATGTCCGTTATCAGATGTAAACAGGGATTTGATGAAAAGATTCCTATTCTTGGAATTAACCTTGATGATAGTAATGTCATCTGTCGGTACAATGTAAGCGGCACTATTATTAAACGTATCTTGGTCTATTGTATTTGTCCCTTCATACCCGACACTTGTATCAGTCGTTTCGTCCCATTCTTCGCCGAATAAGTTATACGCACCCGGAGATGCATTGTTAACAGCTACACGCAAGTAATCTATATCAAATTCCGGCGCATATTCCTTATTTGACAGATATGTATTTTTTAATGACTCCAACAACTTGTAATCAGAACCACCTTCATCAATGTTCAATATACTGTCTGTATTACTTAATGCGACTGAATCAGTTTCATAGCCACGGCTCTGGTATTCTGCCAGCTTCCTTGTTTCAAAAGAGAAGTCTAAATAGCCGTCTCCATTGATTTCCGCTTTTACAGGAGAAAAGTTAGTAAATCTTTCCGATGGGTTATTATTCCAAAGGGTAGAAGCATAGATATTATTACCTGAAAGATATTCTTTCACGCCTCCACTGTTATTGAGGAACGCAACATACGCTTTACCTAATTTATTAATAAATATATTATTGTAATTTACCAGTCTTTCAAAATTGCCGGATAAAAACTCTTGAGATGCTGAAAACTCACCATTAAAGTAGACAGTGTTATTATCAACATTGAGTTCTTTAATACCTGAACAACCAAACATTCTTCTGACATAAGCGTACTGACCACCTGTAATATTGGAATGGAATAGATTACTTTTTATATTGAAGCGCTGCATATCTCCGGAAATACTGAAAGGCTGTCCTGCACAATTTTTAATTGTGTTCCTAACCAAATCAAATTCACTGATTCCACTAATGGAACATGCGTATTCAATCATGCCCGCTCCGTCAATAACATTATCAGTTAATTTCAGATAAGCGTTATTTCCAGAAATAGACAGTACATTTGCGTGACCTAATCCACTGGCGTTTATGTAGTAATCCCCTTTTAGGTAAGAACGGTTTATTTCTGCACTATCTATCCCATTCATATATACTACTACCGAAGAAGCTCTATCAAAATTACAGGAGTCTATCAGTGCATTAGAGACATTCTTAAATCGTAAACAATACCAAGTATGCGCCTGTTTTCCGGAACTGTCCGTATAGTAGCCATTGAACTTACAGTTATGCAAAGCAACATTCTTCACTTTATCGGTATCATCATTGCTACGTACCATAATAGCCGCAAGTTCTTCCGGAGAAGCTGCACCGGAGAAATTGCAATAATTCAGCATGGAAATACCTTTGATAAACACGTTGTCTACATTCTCAAAGAGAAGACCACCCAACCAACTGCAATTGATGGTATATAGCCCGTTTCCGTTGATGGTTAAGGTATAAAGGCTGTCTTTATTCCAATCAGTTAAGGTAGAAGTCCAGATTCCATAAGTTGAGTTCCATTGTGATCCGCGTACCTCTGTAGCCTTCTTTACGCAGGAAATCATAATATCCTTCGTGAGCTTATCCGGATAATCCTCTTGCAATGCAGCCAGACATTCTCCAAGTCCCGAATAATAAACGGATGGTTTGTCACTACGAATTAAAAAGTCGGTGTCCGTCTGCACTAACATTTCCTCCATCCAAATATACATTGTGTGGTCAGAAGCCAAATTTTCAAATATATATTCTGAAACAGCCCCTTGACTAACAGCATCCACATTCAGTTTTAACACCTGATATCCATCTTTGGGGACAATCGTAATAGTTACCGTTCCTGTTTTAGTAGCTGTAATGTAGTAGCTGCTTTTATCATCAGATTCAACTACATTTATTGTATCTCCTGTAGCGGAAATCGTGCACTGTCCTACGTTTGCCGGGTTAATGGTTACTTTGATGGAAACCGTCTCTGTGATACCGCCTTTAGCTTTTATTACCTGATTATCACCATCCCAATAGATAGTATTATTATCTATATGTTTCCGGAGCTTATATACAAACTGATCGTTCCATTCTTCCCAACCCTCATCTGTACGAGAACGGGTATATGTGCCACCAAATTCATAGCGTATCTGCCGAATATCGCCATCATTAGAGACTACCAGAATCCCCTTTATATCTCCGGTGCCAGCTTGTACTGCATATAAATAATAACCTTGTTGGGTTATATTATCAAATTCCGATTCTGGTATACCATCAAGAACTGTAAATACAGTGTCACCACTACCTGTTCCAAACTGTCCGATAATATCAACCAGCAATCCGCCTACACGGAAAGCCGTGTTCGCACCAACACGAACTTCATCCCTAATTTGTTTAGCACGTTCTATTAATTCATTCATTCAAAATTCTATTCTATGGGATTGGACAAGCTACTAAATTTTCTCTATACGCATCATCTGTGTTGACTTCAACACCTGTTTCAACGCTTTCAACATAAGCTTTAAACCCGGCTAATCTATTCAGATAGTCATCTGTGGATAATTGTGCCAGTTCATCTTTTGTCAAGGTTGAAAAATTACCAAAGGAATCTCCGACTTTATACGTGCGGGGATATCCTCCTAAGCTACTTCCACCTATTTTTTTGTCTACCACCAGTTCGGTAGCACGTTCCATTCCTGTATATATTACACCCATTGTATTTTATATATATAGTTATCATCTTCATTTATATTCGGAGAAGCTGTCATAAAAATAACATCATATGGCCATGTGCCAATCACCGGAGCAGTTGAATTCCTCGGCAGGGTAACATTGACAGAATGCCGTATCCATCCTTCCCCTTCCCACCATGAAGACTCAATAGTTACGATAATCTCGCTTGTCGGTGCAAATTCCGGTGTAACAGTTATCTTACTACCTGTAACATTACATTTGATATGATTCTCAGGACGGTACTTTCTTTCACAAATGAAACCACCCCATTGCAAGAAAACAGTACGTTGTTCGCAAACATATCCAGCCCATTCATAGAAAAACTTCACTTCTGCATTCTCATATCCGTATGATTTCCCAGCTAATTTATATTTATCCAGTAGAGCAAATAATTGCCTTTCCTTATCTACATCGGAGAATGACGTCTTAATGATGAAATCAATAGGTTTTCCGTTCCCTTCCTCTATTTCAACAATGATGCCCAATTCATCAAATATCAATCTCTTTAAAATACAGACCTGTGGAGTTCCGCTCACTTTGAGCTTCATTTCATTTCTCCATGATACGAATGAAGCATACAAAGAAAGCACCGGGGATGTTAGTACTTTTAAAAGCGCAAACATCCGGATATTACGCATTCCGATAGGAAGTAAATCCAATATCAATTTATCCCACAATATCATATTACGAATCTATTGAATATGTTATATCTTCTTCATTTTTTTCATAGCTGAAAGCTCCTGATTCACTTTCTATTTTCCGTCGGGCTTCTGTTGTACCGTCCCATGTAGTACTGACCAGAACCACATCTTTAACACCTTCGGTTTGTTGGATGACATCTACCAATGCTGACGAATAAAAGACACCGCCATATTCCAAATTATTCAGATAATTCTCGACCGCTTTTTCTACGGGCTTTTCTCCACTATCTAAACGTTTACCTGTACTATCCAAAATCAAAGGGTCATAGTATATTTGCAACTGCACCCGTATAGTATCTGGTTCTTTACTGACAAACAAGTAATGTGTGCCTGCCGCCGCTATTTCATGCATATAACTAATAAAAGATTGTTGCAATATGTCGGATAATGGCTGTTTATCCTTATCGCTGTAGTAAATCTTCAATTTCGTGACACCGTCATCTGTTACTTGCCGGATAGCCACATTTTTAACAACCTGTTTATTTTCATCCAAAGCCCGGTACTTATAAGAATAAGTTTGTTCATCAAAATAAAGAGTATCTCCTTGCTGAAACTCTTTAGCCTTTTGATAATACCAAGGCATTGATGTCACATGTGTATTATCTATCTTCTGCTCTATTTCCAGCCTGAAAGCATCCCAAATCTTTTCCAGCAACCAAACGGATGCCGAAAAAACAAAAATCAGTATGGATTCTATACATACATTTGAAAACTGTTCATCATACGTTTTTCCGGGAGTCAACTCATAGGCTGACTGTACCGTTTCATTTGCGATGAACGTTTCTTTTAAATTACTTGTTATTTCTTCAATTGAGCGTGCCATCTTAATTAAATGTTAATTCAAATGTTTCATCAAAGATTCTACCGTCTACACTAAAGTCAAATGCCGTTGTTGGATAGATGGCATTTAGTTTATACTGGTTCACTATCCGTTTATCAATAACGTTATCAGGAGAATAAGAAAGTATCTGTCCGGCATGAAGTTTATCCGTTACCTCTAAGTCGTTCTCTTTAGCTAAGATATACGCTCCTTCCGTATTGACATAGACTTGTAAAGCTATGTCAAAAAGAGACTGCCGGTCTTTTACTTCAACTTTAAGTATCATTATTCTACTATTATTTGATTGCCACTGATTTTTACCTTGTTCACCTTTACACCCGCATACTTTAGCATGACTTTGGCATCATTAGCCCAAAACGGGTCTGTAGTACCATTTTGGAGTTTTATTATTTCAGCACCAAGCAAGGGATGTTCTTTGTATTCCCCCCGGTTGGCTATTAATACTTGCTCGATTATCTGGTCGGAGTTTTCTCCGATGGTTAAGCCTCCCTTCTTTACCAGTAGGTCTCCGTTGTCATCTAATAAAATCCCCTTCATCAATGCTTTACTTTTTCGTTCTCATAATCGCTCCGATTGAATTTCTCCGATTTTCCAGTAATAGCCGGAATAGTAATTGGTTGTGGATTGGATTGGGCAGATGGAGAACCGGTAACCGCTACAGAGCTGCTTGGAAGTGTATGAGTATGTTCGTTAAAAGCATCAATCAATTCATTCAATTTGTCGGTTAATTCACCTACCTTTACTAATCCACCAAACCCACCTCCATTAATAACCATACCGGAAACATCCACTTGTGCAGTTATTTCCCCGATGGCAAATTCAATCCTTTCTATTTCGTCACATAACAGCACAACGGCAGTCGCTTGATTCAGGAACCCAACTACTACATAGCTTCCTATTTTGGGATAAGTGACTACCCCCGTTTTACTTTGTTGGTTGGCTTGCAAATTGGCAGCCAGTATTGGCGCACTTTCATCTATAGGGGTACAATCAACCGTTCTCGTATCATAATCTACGCTATCAACCGTACAAACTTTGCAATACAGTTCCTCTCCGGATTGCGCCAATAACCTGATAAAGTCCTTTATACTCATCCTACACGTCCTCCTATCGTTATTTCTTGTCGGAAACCATTTCCTGTATCATATTTAATTACATTCCTTTCAACCTGATAAATGCCTTTCCTGTCACCATATAATTTAATGGCTATATTATCCAGTTTGTTAATCATGGGGCTGCCAAATGCTGTGAAACTCCCTGTTAAGCCATCTTGTTTAAGTCGCTTTAGCTCTTGTTCCGCCCATGCTTTCAATTCTTTCTCGGTTTTGTTATAAGCATGAATAGTGCGTTTCTCTCCATCCTTATCTCCAACCTCTACTTTAATCTTTTTATTATTTGGTTGTAATGATATGGCTTTTACCCATAATCGCACATCTTCGGCAGACTGATATTCTAACTGTTCGTCTTTCGTAATATTGATTCCTGTAGCGAACACATATTTATGTGTCTTTTCCTTTTCAAACAGCACTCCACAATAAAGAACGGGGGTTCCGTTTTCCATCCTGAAAAAACTACGAATACCGTTTTCTTTGAGGTTTCCCAGAAGACCGGCAACGGTTGAAGCTGTAACACGATATTGCCCTATGTTTTGTTCCCCGAAAACCTTAACTGCCCTTCCGCCCAAATCCTGCTCTTTCAGGAGCTTTTCCAATGTCACACTTTTGTATGATAACTTTTTAGCTTCTATTTGTTTCAGGCGGAACATTTCGTCTTCACAGGTGATGACCACAGGATTTTTAAAGCCGACAGTTCTTATATAGCCGGTAAAAGCGAGTTCCAGTTCTCCATTATATCCGAGCCATACAGAGATAGCATCACCGCGTTTTAAAGGTATTTCCGCTTCATTCTGCCATTTGATTTTCTTTGGTAACTTGATAACACATGTATCTGTCAAACTTTCGCTATCAAGTGTAATCTCAACGGAAGACACTTTTTCAAAAGTCCATATCTTCGTACTTTTTACTTCTATTTTTGCAGATAATTTAAGATACATTTTAATGCTATTTAAATGGCGTTTTAATACTCGGTACTCCTTATCTCATAATCTTCATCGCTGACGGCTTTTATGTCAATCGCCTGTCGGTTAGATTCCGTCATCTGGCGCAAACTATAGCCAGTTACAACCAATTTGCCAATATCAAACATGTCAAAGAAGGGGCTTTGTACTTTTAACTGCTCGTTCAAGTCTAATATTTTGCAAATATCCCGAACTCCATCTTCCGGATACTCATCTATAATATTACCGGAAGCATCGGTAGCGACCACTCCCAACGACATAGATATATCAAAGTCACCGGTGCAAATGAATTCTTTTATTGTACCATCCAGTCCGACAAGCGGAGTGCGGACAATTGTTTTCTGCCTGTTCAACCCTATAACAATATCATCCATTTCAAGCCTTGTGCCGTCAGGAGCTTGTATTGTTACAATAGTAAGTGCATAACGCCCTTCCCAGAAAGAACGGTCTGTAATAGGTTTTTTCAGGTCTAATGTCGTAATGGTATTCCCGTGTCCGTCCCATGATGGAGATTCACCGGAACGTGACGGCTTTACGCGGTATAAGTAGCCCTTCGCGTTCAATGCTGCACCGGCAATGAAATATTTATAGTTAAAATTGAATGTTGGCATTATACAGCTAAATTTAAATCGTTTACAGCACCCAGGAGAACTTCCGTAATCATGTCTTTAACACGGGTTGTATCTTCTTTCAAATTCGTAGTGTTGATTTCAAACTTTTCTACTAACCGGTCTATGTTAACCGTTATATTTCTGATTTTTCCTTCACCGTTTCCTGAACCGGCAACCGGTGTAAGTCCCCCGATTCTCCCTGCCGGTTCGACATCCGGGGTATCTGGTTGAATAACCGGGGAATCATCGTCTTTCAAACTTTTTTTCTTATCTTTCCCTATTTCTTTGTTATAAGCATCCGTAAAGGCTTGCCCTACCTTTGTTCCATAGTCGGAGATACCGCCTTTCATCTTATTAAAAGCCTTTTTCATACCATCCTTATCAAGGCTCAAAGCGGAAATAATGAGATCACCTAAAGCGGAAAAAACTTGTTTCCCAGCATCCCATACACCCTTAAACATAGCAAGGAAAGCCGCTCCGATTCCTTTCGTAACAGCCCGGAATTTTACTGATGTTTGCCAGAAATAGGCAAATAATGCTCCTATTGCTGCGATGACGGCAATAATCCAACCAATAACGGGAATACTCTTAATAGCTATTGTCACGGCGCGACATGCCGAAACTGCCGCCGTTTTAAATGTAGCAAAACTAACAGAAGCAATTCCGGCAAAAGTTGCAGAAGCCGTCCCGCCGGTTACAAGTGAAGCAATCCAAGCCCCCAAAGCCTTAATTCCACTCCATAGTCCAACCGTAGCAAAACGGACGGTAGCTACTGTTGCCCGGATAATATTCCCGACAAAACCAATAGACACCATTTGTCCCGTTCTTAGTTCTGTGTTCAAGAAAAGAAGTTGATACCGGGTTGCTGTCACTGTCCGCGAAATCCCGTTCATTATTCCAGCAAAATTTATTCCCTTCATCCAGATAAGGGTTTTCCCAACTCCAATAAGTAACGGCATGAGTTGAGATACCGGCACAAGCGCACTCGTTAGTACTTCAATCCATATACCAAAATCGCCCGTTGCATTGAAAAGAGAGATTTTCAAATCATCAAACTTTGCCCGAACACGGGACAGCTTTTCCGGATAGCTTTCCATAATAATCTGTGCCTGTTCTACTGCCGTATTCGTTCCAGTAATAGCTGCTTTATACCGCCCTATTTCATCCGTTCCTTGTACTAATGCCATTGCAGCATTAGAATTTTCCCGCCCGAATAATTTAGTGAACAAGGCGGTATCATTCATAACCCCTTTCAATAGTGCCAAACGTTCCTCCAAAGTCTTAGACTTATCGGTCAGAGCATTTATATTCACGCCTGCCGCCGTTAATTCTTCCTGAACATCTTTAGGAAGGAAACGTCCCTGTGAAAGTACACTTAAAACATTTCGTAAAGCGACACCACCTTCCGCACCTTTCTTTCCGGCTTTATCTAAAACCTGTATAGCTGCATTGGTTTCGGCAAATTGAACGCCTGCTGCTTTTGCCGCCATACCACATTGTTCAAGTGCTACCTTTATAGTAGGAAGTTCCGAAGAACCTTCTTTTCCGGCGGCAGCCATGATATTCATCATTTCAGCCATTTTCCGGCTTGCTTCCATAGGGTCGGAAAGAGAAATGCCGTATTGGTTCATGGCGGTTGTCAAAACCTCTGCGGCGGCTGTTGTATCACCTCCCATTGTTTTGCTGAGGATGGAGATGTTATCTCCCATTGCTTGCAAGGCTTTGGGGACTTTGGTTAGTTCCGGACTTAATTGAGATAACAATAGCTTGTAACTTTCTACGCTATTGGCAGCCGAACCGCCAAAGGTTTTGGCACTTGCGCGAGCGTACTCCTCAATACGTTTCAATCCCTCGCCAGCTTCTCCGGAAATGGCGGATAAGTCGGCAAGGGAGGCATTCAACGAAGCCCCCGGAGCAAACGATTCAGAAACAGTACGATTAAAACCCTCAATGTACTGCGTTAAATTATTGAAAGCAACGATTTTCCCTTCAAGAGTATTCCATACACCGGTTGCGTCTTTTATTTTATCCCGCATGTCCGACATTCCACGTGTTATCCTTCCGGTAGCATCTACTGCATTACCAGACACGTTGAACTCATATTGGAAAACTTCACTCATTATTCTTTGCTATCAAATAGTTTCACTAACATTTTTGCGGTATTTCTTAACCGGAAACCTTCTAACCATGTTGCTTGATTATAGTACAAAGCCCAGTCTTCCGGGCTAAGTCCGTAGGGGTCTACATGTAAATTTGCACGGATTAAGGCGTTGCCTTTTTGAATCTCGTCTTCCTCATCATCGAGGTTCAAACGGCACGCCTCTACAAGTTTTTTAATTCACCGGTACAAGAGCCAAAAATTAAACTAAGTTGGGTGATGGCTTCCATCTTAATGATAGTATCTTCCAACATTATCGGGTCGCCGCCTAACCAACAGTTTTTTAACAGCACCTCGGAAGACTGAACTTCATCTTTCTTTGCCAATTGTGAAGCTGCACTCATAGTTGCCATGTCGGGACGTTTGAAATAACCTTTGTATTTCACATTATCATCCGTTACGCTGATTTCATAAACTTTGCGGTGTTTACTTTTCCATGTGAGTATGGTGTCTTCCGAAACCCCACCATTCAGAACCGTAATTTCTTTCTTTTCGTTATTCATAATATAAAAGTTATGAACAGGCTTTCATCTGTTCGGTTGTTGTTTTATTTATTATGCCATTGGATATGAGATACAATCAAGTCCAATTCAATATCCTTGTCTGTATCACCTTCCTTCCAATCTTTTTTATTGTTCTTGAACTGACAGTTGCATATCTTATCATGTACTATAATGCCAGTTTCAGGAAGGTAGCTCACTGTAATGGTAAAAGGAGCAATATCATACAGACGACCATTGGGAGCCTGCTTTTGAAGTGCAAGAACTTCCTCAAAGGAAAGGGTTATCTTTGCCTCCGGGGTTATTCTGCCGAAGGCGCGACTAACCGGATGCCTCCCAGCACCATATTTGTTTTTCATCTCCTTTTCATCACCATAACTAACGGCAGAAATTCCCGTCATTGGAACACCGGCAATCGTTACAACGATATCCGCCCAACCGTAGGAAATGCCATTTATCAAAGGGATTTCTTTATCCATTTTCTTACTCCTTTCTTTAGCTTAAACTTTCAACATAGCCAATCTTTACCCTTGCATGACGCATAACACCCACACCCACTTTCTTAACTACAAATTCAACATTTGAGGAAGAAAGAACATTTTGTTCCGGGTCAATCTCCACAGAATAGCCACTGATTTCACCAGCTTTTGCCATATCTTCAAGGGCTTTCCCTGCAACGTCCTGCAAATGTTCTACTGTGTAGCTTTGCATCTTTCCGGTGGCTTCATCTATATACAGGTTACTGCCTAATTCCGGTAACAGGTAGGTACGAATTCCCCGGATAGCCTTATCCATTGTGCGGACGTTTTCAATCATCGCGTAGTCACTAATTGCTGCATCCATTGTGTGACTATCGTTCATGTATGAGCCTGTAAGCCCGGAATAAGTCACGAAGAAAAGGAAGCGAGCCGTATCAAGGCTTTCAACAACTGCACGGTCAAGAGTCCTGAATAATGTCCCATCTGAAAAAGCCGGAAGGTCTATTCCGGTCGGAAACTTCTTAACCCAACCGATGGATTCATGTACGGCGGACAGTGACAGCAATCCTAACACTACTCCTATACCCGTAACACTGTTTTTGCTTACATTGCCAGTATCGGCAAACAAGGTTGAACCTGTTCCGTCTCCAGCCTGTCCGATGATGACTGAAACATTCTTCTTATTTGCTCCGACTAAATCCTTTGACAAGTCCGTCACACTGGTAACTTTCGGTGCAAAAAGGATGGATAACGGCACATCTTCACTTTCTAAAGTCGTGGCAATCCCCTGTAAGGCGGTCAGGTGCTCGGCGGACATTTCCACGTCACCCAGATAAACAGCTACCTGCCGGATTTTACCACCGGAATAGTTTTGTAATTGCTTTACCTCAGAAAATGTATAACTGCCGCCCGTTGGTTTGGAAAACAATCCTACATAAAGGGTAATGCCTGGATTGATACGGAATATTTCACTGAGTTGGTAATGCAAAACTTTCAATTCCCAACTTTCGGCATCAGAAGTTACTCCAAGGCTTTCGGCTGTGTCTATTGTAGACACAACTTTCACGGGTTCGGCTTTCGTAAAGCCTGACGGCAATGTAGTAACGTATGCCAGATAACCGCTGATATGGTCTTCACCGGCAAGTGTTTTAGGGACATTTCCGTTTTGGCGTTCAAACTTTATATCGTTCATTCTGTTATTTTTTTACGGGAATAACTTTCTTATTAGTCAATGTTTCCGCATGGTTGAGGGCATCATTTTCATTAAAAAAGCCCTGACCGTCAGATGCCATAAAAACTTCATTCTTATCAGGATATGCCACCAATAGCTTTTTCCCTATTTTTTCAAGAGGATTCGTAGCTGTTTGCGGTTTATCCTTCTTCTCCTTATCGGCAGGCTTTTCTTTTTTGTTTTTACCTGATTGCTTGTTATTGGCAGTCTTACCAGCATCCGGCTGACCGCTTTGAAGGGTTGTACCTTCGATTTTAGTATCTTCTGACTTTTCCATTATGAAAGTTTTTTAATAAGTTTTTTAATCGGATTCCGAAAGAGGAAAAGAAGAATTAATATACCCAGAGCCAATAAGATAAAATACCAAACCGGAACACCTATTTGTCTTTTGTCATCTGTCTGCAAGTTCAGGTTTTCCTTTTCACGTGCAACAGCCCGTGCGGTTAAGCTGATTTGTTCATTCTCCTTTACTTGATTTTGTTCTTTTTCATTAGTCTGCTTTCGCTTCGTTTTAAGAATTTCCTTCTTCAAAGGAGGCTTTCCGGTTATTGAATCGGTGGGTTTATCCGTATCATATTCACGGATGATGACTTCCGTTTCTTCCGCTTCCTGTTTCTGACTTTCAGTGGCAGAAATAATTTCTTTCTGCTT
>OGNI01000426.1_pt1 | contig 32188 bp, 22 predicted proteins | sample 1573421 | NCBI WGS metagenome assembly OGNI01 (sample SAMEA2581928, study PRJEB24529) | metagenome | biome: Human gut stool | place: China | collected 2011
ATTGAGGATCTGGGGAAGCAGGCCGGCGCAGACCGAGTTGAATGCCCCCAGCTTCACCTTGCCCTTTTCCAGGCCGTTGAGGCGGGCGATGCTCTGCTGCAGGGCCTCGTCGCTGTTGAGCACCGCCCGGATGGACGGGTAGAGCGAAGCGCCGTAGCTGGTCATGGTCACGCCGTTTTTGCCGCGATTGAATAAGGTAAAGCCAAGCTCAGCCTCCATCACCGCGATGGCATGGCTGATGGCAGAGGGGGTCAGATGCAGCTGCTGGGCCGCTTTGTTAAAGCTGCCCTGACGCGCGACTGCATCGAAAATTTCGTAAGAAAACAGCGTCATGTCCCTAGCCTCCTTCCGTTTTCAGTTCGGAGACGCCCGTTCTTCTGTGAATCTTTTTCACCTTGAGGATGTCTTGCATCAATTTTCTTTTTGAGTGTACTATCCTATCTCCGCTTTGTCAAGCATCCAAACCTTAATTTTGGACGTTGAGCCAAATTTCTGCTTTTGAAACGCCATTTATAAGGTATATTGCGCTCTTTTCCGTTCCAGTATTTTCCTGTTTTGAACAAAAAGACCGTCAGCCCTCCATTCCGGAAAGCCGTCGGTCTTCTGCGTTCTACAGATGTTTTTACTCGAACACCCGCAGCAGGCTCATCTTGAAGCGGCCCTGCGCCGTGACGCCGTGGAGACCGTTCTTGTCGAGACGGAAACTCTCGCCTGCGTTCAGCTTATAATTCTTCTGAATCTTCTTCATTTTTGTACCTCTGACCTCTAAAATTTTTGAAAAAATCATAGGTACAAGCCCAAAAAGCCCGTATAAAACAAAAAAGACGACAAACCGTTTCTTTCAACGATTTATCGTCCTTTTGGTGCGCTCGAGGGAACTCGAATCCCTGGCCCTCTGATTAAAAGAGCCCACCGGGCAGAACGCTCCGATTTTAGAAGCTTCGAGTTTACGCCGTTTTTACGCAAAGCATCGTGATTTTCTGCCCGGCAATTTCTGCACCCTTTGTCGTATTTTGCAAGTCAGAGTACCCATTGCATCCCTTGAAACCGTGCAAAAACAGTGCAGAAACCGTGCACTTACTCTGGGACAAATGAAAAATGATGATTTTTGATCCATGACTTGGTGGCGATTTGAGTGACCACAAAGGTAAATTTGATACACGGAAAGAAGAATGCCCACTCGTCTGAGGAGTTCTCAGGGGAGTGGGCATTTTCACACAAGTGGTTAATATAATTTCGATTATGATAATTCAAATTATATTAACTCGTTCCAATAAAATATTAGTTCTGCCAATATTTCGGTTTGCAAAGCGATTTTACTTTCTACTTTCTTATAAATTGATACACTCCATATTGCGGAGATTCGACAATGCCAAGACGACGGAGATCCCGGATGATGGCATTGGCACGAGAAATCTTCACATCGAAGAATTGAGCCACATTGATGGAATGAAAAGAGTATTCGTATCTGTATCTTTTGAAAAGCCCTAAAGTTTTCTCTTTTGTTCTGCTTCCAAAGTTAGTCCCATCCAGCTGATTTTTGAAATTGGCTACCTCGCTGTCCATATCCTCTTTTTCTGAGGTTGCCACTTTTTCTTGGGAAGTTGCCACTTTTAGGGTCGAGGTTTCCACTTTTTCTTGCGGGGTTGCCACTTCTAGGGTCGAGGTTGCCACTTTTTTTGAAGAAGTCGATACTTTTGCAGGCTGAGCCTCCACACTTTCCATACTGACCTGTGCCGGAGTCGCTACACTTCTGTTCGGCAGTGTGACGATAAAGAAATCCGAATCCGAGTAGAAAGTCGGCTTCTGGGCTACTTCCACATAAGAGTTCAGGATGCGGTCAATACCGCTGCCACGGCGCTCCATAAAGCCAAGCCGCGAGAACACATCCGAGATCACCTGATTGCGCCGCATAGACGGAATATGCCGGATATCCATATCCTGCACCCTGCGGCCATTCATCATGCCGCCCGGTGAAGTGATTTCCAGCCGATCATCGAACACTTCCACATGAATCTCCGAACCAAGAATCTGATAATTCCGATGGATCAGCGCATTGACCAGCACCTCACGAACGGCTTTATACGGGTAGTCACTGCGTTCTTCACGGGTCATACCACGGATGCTCCACGGGTTTTTGCTGTTGTTGCGAACAAAATCTTCCGCATTTTGCAGCAGCGTGATCAGACTTGCACCCTGAAATTCCTTGTCATCCAGAGCATCTTCTTCAATGCTGCCCTTGTAGTTGCCTTTCCAGCGGGTGCAGAAAATACGGGATTGCTTCAGAACGCCCTGATCGCAGAGTAACAGGCCGCCATTCGTGATTTGTCCATCATCTGTTACCAATCCTGCGGAGGGCAAGTCTTTTTCAAGGTCGAAATCCTCTTTTTTCAGATTCTTAAACGTCGCGGCCAGCAGTGTAAAACTGACATCACCCACTCGATAAGAACTGGGCAGGGCATCAAAGGTCTGGTTCATACCTTGTAGGATCAGCTCGTTCAGTTCCCGTGAAGTGGCTTCTTCGGACTGGTCGCCATGCCGCACATAGGCCGTATGGGAACCGTCAAAGGCATAATAATATGGATACGCCGGACCGTCCTGTACTTCCAGATCAACGCAGGACTTGCCCTCTATTTCGACCTCCCGCACCCGATAGCGTGGTGTAGGGTCAATGCGGACTTTGATAAGTTCCGTCAATCTGCTTACCACAGCCTGCGGATTTTCCAATCCTACGACCTCGCGCGGCTCATTCTTTACGCCAAAAATCAGGTGTCCGCCCTCGGCATTGGCAAATGCCGACACGGATTTCAGCCAGCTGCGCGGCTTTTTCTCTTCAAGGCGTTCCTTGTAATCCACATGGGAGGCTTCAATGTAATGGTCGAGGGGGAAAGGCATGGTATCACCTGCTCGCTTCTTAATCTTTAGCGTTTGTAAATTCATTATACCTTATTTGAAGGCCAAATTCAAAACTTTTTATCTGTTTAGTACCTACTGAGCTTTTTCTGCCTGGGCAACGATTGATTTTCCGACCTGATTAGAGTATCATTAAAATGAATTATTGTATCTTGTCGTTGAAAGTTAATTTTCGCTTTAGTCAGTCGATTGCGGGGACTCTTCTATGAAAATTCTGGATAATATCAACCATACTGTTCGGGAAGATTTACAAGATACTATGCAGAAAGGGAGCCGCGTGTCCATTGCTGCGGCCTGTTTTTCCATTTATGCGTATCAGGAATTAAAGAAACAGTCGGAAGAAATCGCGGAACTTCGCTTTATTTTTACTTCACCAACCTTTGTGCAGGAAAACACGCCAAAAGAGCGGCGAGAGTTCTATATTCCGAAATTGACCCGTGAAAAGAGCCTTTACGGCACAGAATTTGAGGTTCGCTTGCGGAATGAACTCACTCAAAAAGCACTGGCGAAAGAATGTGCCGACTGGGTGCGACGGAAAGTAAAATTTCGTTCCAATGTCAGTGGAGAGCAAATGCCCGGTTTCATGACGGTTGGTGAAAGTTCCTATATGCCAATCAGTGGGTTTACAACGGTCGACCTTGGTTGTGAACGCGGAAACAACGCATACTACCCTGTTCAGCGAACCGAAGCCTTTGAAAACGGCCGTTACTTTTTGTCGCTGTTCGATGAAATCTGGAATGATTCTTCCCGACTTCAGGATGTTACAGACATTGTATTGCAAAGCATCAGCAAAGCTTATCGAGAAAACAGCCCGGACTTTATCTATTTCTTCACCCTCTACAATATTTTCAGTGAATTTTTGGAGGATGTGTCAGAAGATAATCTCCCAAATGAAGCTACAGGCTTCAAGCAGAGTAAAATCTGGAATATGCTCTATGATTTTCAGCGAGATGCAGCGTTGGCCATTATCCACAAGTTGGAACAGTATAACGGCTGCATTCTTGCAGACAGCGTGGGCCTTGGCAAGACGTTCACTGCACTGGCTGTAATCAAGTACTATGAAAATCGCAACAAATCCGTTTTGGTACTCTGTCCCAAAAAGTTGGCCGCAAACTGGAACATCTATAAAGGCAACTACGTCAACAATCCACTGGTAGAAGACCGTTTCCGTTACGATGTGTTGTACCATACAGATTTGAGCCGTTCCGGCGGAACCTCTAACGGTATCGACCTTGCTGCACTTAACTGGGGGAACTTTGACCTTGTTGTGATTGATGAAAGCCACAATTTCCGCAATGGCAGTAATACCTCTACTGATGAGAAAGAAAACCGCTACACAAAATTGATGAATCGCGTGATTCGTTCTGGGGTGCGCACCAAGGTGCTGATGCTTTCGGCAACACCCGTAAATAATCGCTTTGTGGATTTGAAAAACCAGCTTGCGCTTGCCTATGAGGGAGATGCCGGAAAAATCAATGAAAAGCTGAATACTTCGTCTCCGATTGATGAAATTTTCCGGCAGGCGCAAAAGGCTTTCAATACATGGAGCAAGCTTCCTGTCACAGAGCGTACCACAAATGCGCTGCTTGCGGCACTGGACTTCGATTTCTTTGAGGTGCTGGACAGTGTGACGATTGCACGTTCTCGCCGACATATCGAAAAATACTATAATATTTCTGATGTTGGTACTTTCCCGGAACGGTTGAAGCCAATCTCTGTGCAGCCATGCCTGACAAGCCTTGATAATGCAATCAACTACCAACAGATTTATAGTGTACTGGATTCGCTGACGCTGCACATTTACACACCAACCAGCTTTATTCTGTCCTCTCGGATCTCCAAATACATCGACCCCAGCCAGCATGGAAAGGGACTGACGCAGGCAGGCCGTGAAGAGGGAATCCGCCGTCTGATGAGCATTAACCTGCTCAAACGGCTGGAAAGTTCTGTTTATGCGTTCCGGCTGACGATTGACCGAATCAGTAAACTGATTGAAGATACCATGCAATCGGTACGTTCATATCAAAATGGCAGCCGTGTGCTGGAGCTGAACGACATTTCCGATGCAACCGATTGGGACGATGATGACCAGAACAACGACATTTTTACAGTCGGCCGCAAAGTAAAGATTGATCTTGCGGATATGGATCATGTTTCGTGGCTGCATGATCTGGAAAAGGATGCTGAAAATCTGGAGCTTCTTTCCCTGATGGTGCAGGATATCACCCCTGCATACGATGCCAAGCTGCAAGAATTGCTGCGCCTGATTGACGAAAAGCAACGGCATCCCATCAATCCCGGCAACCGGAAAATCATTATTTTTACTGCATTTTCAGATACTGCTGACTATCTGTATCAGAATATTTCCGGCTATGTAAAGCAAAAGTTTGGGCTGAACACTGCCGAAATCACCGGCAGCGTGGATGGTAAAACAACCATTCCCAAACTCAGTGGTGATCTGAATACAGTTCTCACCTGCTTTTCACCCATTTCCAAGCGGCGGGACAGCCTGCCGAACGCGAATCAGGCGGATATTGATTTGTTGATTGCCACCGACTGCATTTCCGAAGGTCAGAACTTGCAGGACTGTGATTATCTGATCAACTATGATATTCACTGGAATCCTGTGCGCATTATCCAGCGTTTTGGCCGCATTGACCGCATCGGAAGCCAGAATCGCTGCATCCAGTTGGTCAACTTCTGGCCGGATGTGGATTTGGATGAGTACATCAACCTGAAAGGCCGCGTGGAAACCCGGATGAAGCTGACGGTCATGACTTCCACAGGGGATGATAACCTCATCAGCCCGGAAGAAAAAGGCGATTTGGAATATCGCAGTGCACAGCTCAAACGGCTGAAAAACGAGGTGGTCGATCTGGAAGAAATGCCGGGCGGCATTTCCATTATGGACTTGGGATTGAACGAGTTCCGGCTGGACTTGCTGGACTATATGAAGAAACACGATGATGTGGAGCATACACCGCTTGGGATGCACGCAATTGTTGCATCTACGCCCGATGCACCTCCGGGTGTGATCTTTGTTCTGAAAAACATCAACAATGAGATCAATGTGGATCAGCAAAACCGTCTGCATCCATTCTACATGGTTTATATTGGGCAGGATGGCTCGACTGTCTGTGATTATCTTTCTCCGAAAGAGCTGCTGGATCGTCTGCGGCTGCTCTGCAAAGGCAAAACCGAACCCGACCAGAGCCTTTGCCAACAGTTCAATCAGGCCACGGACGATGGAAAGAATATGTCTGCCTATTCTGAATTGCTGAGCGAGGCCATCCGTTCCATTCTGGATGCAAAGGAAGAGAGCGACATTGACAGTCTGTTCAAGATGGGCGGTACGACGGCCCTGCTTTCTTCGATTTCCGGGCTGGATGACTTTGAACTGATTTGCTTCCTTGTGGTACAATAAGAGGTGAGATCAATGCTGGGCTTTCCACCCTCCACGGAGTTTAACAAACGGATTCCGAAACAGAAGTTCTATGAAAACGCTGCCGTTCCAGCGGCAGTCAAGCGATTGTTTGCAGACCAACTGCGCTGTATCTACTGGCGCAACAAGCTGGCAGTGTCCACCTTGAATCTCACTGCCGGAGAGCGGGTGACAGAAATCGAGATTTTCGAGCTGTGTCTGACCGGGCCAAAACTGGATGAAGCTGTTCTGCGCCAAATCGACAGTGAAATCCCCTATCACATTCTGTTTGTTCCTTCTTATGAGAATAAGGTGCAGGCTTGGATCGGCTGTAAAGATACATCTGCAAACAGCAGTGCCAAGGTAAGCCGCTATCTGCATACAGACTGGATGCCAGAAACAGAATTGTCCCTTGCGATAAGCGGCCTGAGCTTAGAGGCGGTTTACGATGGACTGGTGCGGCAGATTGCCCGATTGCAGGGTGAGAGCTGGAATGCCGCATACAGCATTGCGGAGAACATCCAACGCTCTGCGGAACGTGAAAAACTGCAAAAGCAGATTGCGGCGTTGGAGAATAAGATTCGGAAAGAGAAGCAGTTCAATCGTCAGGTAGAGATGAACGCAGAACTAAAACAATTAAAAAAGAATCTGGAACAACTTACAAAGGAGGAGTTATAAGATGGATAATGATCTTTCTTCAGTTCATACCGCTATTGAGATAGCAGATATGCGGTCAACTATTGATGATATTCAGAGAATTTTGCAAACAATTCCGTTTAATGAAGATACTGCTCGCCAAAAGATTTGTGAAACAAACGCAAAGCATCCAGATAATAAAATGATTTGGAATCTGCTTCATGCAAATGTTCCTTCTGGTGTTTCGATTCAACAAGCGTCAAAAGAAAACCTGTACCAAGATTTGCAGTGGAAAGCATATTATCTCGAAGCGAAAATTCTTGGAAAGTCCGTTGATGAAATGCGAAAGGATTTACAGAATCAGTGAAAAAACGTATAAAAAGGCATTTGGAAAGAAACAAGTGGATTTATCTGTGGGTTGTAATAAGCATTTTGTTCGCAATTATTGTCCAATGGCTTTTTAGCAAGCCGGCTTCCAGTGAAATATTTCATGCAAAATGGGGTGCAGGCGATATTTTAACCTATGCCAGTACAGTAGCTCTTGGTTTGCTGGCAGTTTGGCAAAACCAAAAATTCAAAGAAGAAAATGATAAATCGCAAGAAAGACTTGAAAAGCTAACTCGGCAAGCAAATGAATTGGCGATAATTGGGAAAATTATAGATAACCGCAGTGCTAAATTACAACGGTTACAGAAATGCTTCTCTGAGTTTGAATTAGTTTCCAGTGTTGGTGATATAAGTACAATGAGTACTGGTGTAAAAGATTTTGACGAATTGCAAAGTCACCTGACAGAACGAACGTTAGATCTTATAAGTAAATCTCAAGTACTTATAATTGAAATCTTTGGAAATACTGGAATTGGATGCAAGAAAATATATCAATCAATTAGCAGATTACAAAGTGCAACGCAAAAAATAATTGATTACTATTATGCAGGTGCTTTAGAACCTATCAACCCTAACATGCTTGATGAGTATATCGAAGCACATCAAGAATTTGTTACAGAACAAGCCCATTATTTAATAAAAACAGAAGAAATCTTAAACGCAATATCTTATGAAGATGTATCTTTAGCAGATATTAGAGATTTTATAAATAATACAAGCAAAAAACAGGAGGACTCTCCCAATGAACAACAAACTTCCCCTTCAGACCCCCAACCTGACAGCCCAGAACATTGATAAAATCGCCGCGCTTTTCCCAAACTGCATCACAGAAATGCTGGACGAGGAGAAAAGCACCCCCGACCACAAGGTTTACAAGCGCGGTATCAACTTTGAACTGCTGAAGCAGATGCTCTCGCCGGACGTTGTAGACGGAGATGAAGCATACGAGTTTACATGGGTGGGCAAAAAGGCATCCATTGTGGAAGCCAACAAGCCCATTCGCAAGACCCTGCGCCCCTGCCCGGAAGAAAGCAAGAACTGGGATGATACCGAGAATCTCTACATCGAGGGTGACAATCTGGAAGTACTCAAGCTGTTGCAGGAGAGCTATCTGGGCAAGGTCAAAATGATCTACATTGACCCGCCGTATAATACGGGCAACGATTTTATCTATGCAGACGATTTTATGCGTTCGCAGGATGAAGAAAACCGTCAGATGGGGATGTATGACGAGGACGAGAATCGGCTGTTCAAGAACAATGACAGCAATGGACGTTTTCACTCTGACTGGTGCAGCATGATGTATTCCCGGCTGATGCTGGCACGGAATCTTTTAACCGATGATGGACTGATTTTAATTTCATTGGACGATGGTGAAATTGGAAATCTGCGAAAAATTTGCGATGAAATTTTTGGTGAATCGAACTTCGTAACACAATTTGTTTGGAAAAGTCGTCAAAATAAGGACAATAGAAACTTAAATGGTGTTTCCGTTGATCACGAATATATTTTGGCTTATTCAAAACTTTCTGGGGTGAGAATATTTAAAGGAGAAGAGCGCAGTGGTGAAGGATATTCTAACCCAGATAATGACCCGAATGGTGCTTGGGCAAGCGCAAACATGGCAGGAATTGCAACGGAATCACAACGTCCAAATTTGCATTATGATTTGATAAATCCTGCAACAGGAATTAACTATGGTCGCCCCAAAATGGGTTGGCGGTATGACCGTAAAACTATGGCAAAGTTGATTGCTGAAAATAAAATCCTATGGCCTGATAGCCCTTCTGGTCGTCCAAGAAAGAAAACATACCTAAATGAACTTTCTGGCAATCTTCCCGGCTTTTCTTCTGTTGTGGGGGAAAACTTATTTACTCGCTCGGGAACGGTTGAAATCGACTCGCTGTTTGAACAACGCATCTTTAATTTTCCCAAGCCTAGTGAACTTATAAAATGTTTTGTCTCACAAATAACTGCCCCCTCAGATATTATACTTGATTTTTTCTCTGGTTCTGCTACGTCTGCTCACGCAGTTATGCGCTTGAACGCGGAAGACAGTGGCCACCGTAAGTTTATTATGGTGCAGTTGCCCGAACCTTGCGATGAAAAAAGCGAAGCCTACAAAGCTGGCTATAAAACCATTTGCGATATTGGCAAAGAGCGTATTCGCAGAGCAGGAGATAAACTTTATGAAACATTGAAAACAAGCGGAAAAGATTTCCAGCACATTGCGAAAAACATCAATACTGCACCTAGAAAAACATTCGCATCAGATGATGGACAGACTTCCTTTGAAGTTCCAATTATTCCTGCTCGTTGGGGCAAAGCAGATGAAACTGCTGAAAATCAAAAATTAGCAGATAGTTTGGATATTGGCTTCCGTGTTTTCAAGCTGGACGATACCAATATGAAGGACGTCTATTATTCTGCTGAAGAATACTCTCAGACCAACCTCGAAGATTTGGAAAGCAACATCAAGGAGGATCGCACTGACCTTGATTTGCTGTTTGGCTGTCTGCTGGATTGGGGACTGCCGCTGTCCATGCCGTATCGGTCTGAGAAAATCGGCAACTGTACCGTCCACACCTACGCACCCGGCGATGCTGCGCTGAATGTTCCCGATGCCCTGATTGCCTGCTTTGACAGCAATGTGCCGGAAAATGTTATCAAGGAAATCGCCAAGCGCAAGCCGCGCCGTGCAGTGTTCCGGGATTCTTCCTTTGCCAGCAGCCCGGAAAAGATCAACGTGTTTGAAATTTTCAAGCTGTATGCACAGGATACCGATGTCAAGGTGATTTGAGGGAGAGCAGCAGATGAAACTTCAATTCAAACACCAGAAATTTCAGGCAGATGCCGCAAAAGCCGTGGTGGACGTCTTTGCAGGTCAGCCCTACCTGACTACGAATTACCGCATCGACAACGGCAGCGGCATTTACCAGACTGATATGGAAACAAGCTTCACAGGCTGGCGCAATGAACATATTGTACCAGAGCTGAACGACAGTATTATTCTGGAGCACCTGCAAAAAATCCAACGCACCAACCAGATTGAGCCATCCAAGCAGTTGGAGGGACACTATAACCTTACCATTGAGATGGAAACAGGTGTCGGCAAAACCTACACCTATATCAAGACCATGTATGAGCTGAACAAGCATTACGGCTGGAGTAAGTTTATCGTGGTCGTGCCCAGTGTTGCCATCCGTGAGGGCGTGTATAAATCGTTTGAGGTCACACAGGATCACTTTGCAGAAGAGTACGGCAAGAAGATCCGCTTCTTTATCTACAACTCCGCACAGTTGACGGAAATTGACCGCTTTGCCTCGGATAGTTCCATCAATGTCATGATCATCAATTCGCAGGCGTTCAATGCCAAAGGCAAAGATGCCCGCCGTATTTATATGAAGCTGGACGAGTTCCGTTCCCGTCGGCCCATTGACATTATTGCAAAGACGAACCCGATCCTGATTATTGATGAGCCGCAGTCGGTGGAGGGCAAGCAGACCAAAGAGCGGATAAAAGAGTTCAACCCGATGATCACCCTGCGCTACTCGGCTACCCACCGTGCAGACAGCATCTACAACATGGTCTACCGGCTGGATGCAATGGAAGCCTATAATAAGCGTCTGGTCAAGAAAATCGTGGTCAAGGGCATTACGGAATCCGGCAGTACCGCTACGGATGGGTTTGTCTATCTGGAAAGCATCAATCTTTCCAAGGCAGACCCTACGGCAACGATCCAGTTCGACTGCAAGGGAAAATCCGGCCTGCGCAAAGTAACGCGCACCGTTGGGCTGAAATTCAACCTCTATGACTATTCCGGCAATCTGGACGAATACAAGGATGGCTATGTGGTGAAAGAGATTGATGGCCGGGACAACCACATTGAATTTCTGAATGGTGTCCGATTGTTTGCCGGAGATGTGGTCGGCAAGGTGGACGAGGACCAGCTGCGCCGCATTCAGATTCGGGAAACGATCCTTTCGCATCTTGAGCGGGAACGTCAGCTGTTCCACAAGGGCATTAAAGTGCTGAGTCTGTTCTTTATTGATGAAGTGGACAAGTACAAGTGCTATGATGCTGCAGGCCAGCCCTATAACGGCATTTATGCAGAGATGTTTGAGCAGGAGTACGAGGATATTGTCGGCCAGATGCAGCTTTCGCTGGGTGAGGATGACTACATCCGCTACCTGAAAGCAATCTCTGCGCACGATACCCATGCAGGTTATTTTTCGGTGGATAAGAAAGGCCATTTTGTCAATCAGGTTGCAGGCGATGACAAGCGGGGGAAAACCTCCAATGACATCAGTGCCTATGACCTGATTATGAAAAACAAGGAGCTTCTTCTTGACCGGGACCCCAAGCGTTCCCCCGTGCGCTTTATCTTCTCACACTCTGCCCTCCGGGAAGGATGGGATAACCCGAACGTGTTCCAGATCTGCACCCTGAAACAGAGCAGCAGTGAAGTCCGCAAACGGCAGGAGGTTGGCCGCGGCCTGCGTCTGTGCGTCAACCAGAACGGCGAACGCATGGATGCGAATGTTCTGGGCAACGATGTGCATAACATCAACATTCTGACTGTCATTGCCAGCGAAAGTTATGACAGCTTCGCCAAAGGCCTGCAAAGCGAACTGGCCGAAGCAGTTGCGAACCGTCCCAGAAAGGTGGATGCTACCTTGTTTGTTGGCAAGGTTCTTACGGACGCAAACGGCAACGAACAGATTGTGGATGCAGATACCGCCGCTGCCATCTACTTTGATCTGGTACAGAATGGCTATGTGGACCGCCATGGTGCGCTGACGGATAAGTACTATGCCGACCATGCAAACCATGCGGTGCAGGTGGCAGAAGAAGTTGCAGACTGTGCAGCATCGGTCATTGACCTGCTGGACTCTGTTTACAGCGATAAGGTCATGCTGCCTGAAAATGCACGTTCCAACAATGTGGAGTTGAAAATCGACCCGGACAAGCTGGCCATGCCGGAGTTCAAGGCTCTTTGGAACAAAATCAGCCCGAAATCGGTTTATGTGGTGGATTTTGACACGGATGAACTGGTGCAAAAGTCCATTCGCTCGCTCAACCGCAATCTGAACGTATCAAAGATTTACTTCAAAGTAGAATCCGGTGAAATGACGGAGATCAAATCCAAGGATTCTCTGTTAGATGGCTCTGCTTTCGCAAAAGCGGATCAGCATAAATATGACCCACAGACCAAAATTCACGCCAGCCAGAGCGTCAAGTATGACCTGATTGGCAAGCTGGTGGCTGAAACCAAGCTGACCCGCAAGGCGATTGTACAGATTCTGGTCGGCATTGAAAAAGCGGTGTTCGATCAGTTCAAGGACAACCCGGAAGAGTTCATTCTGAAAGCAGCTGCCCTTATCAATGACGAAAAGGCAACAGCCATCATCCAGCATATCACTTACAATATTCTGGATGAGCATTACGATACAGACATTTTCACTGAGCCGACCTTGAAGGGAAAACTCGGTATGAACGTCATGAAAGTACAGCGGCATCTGTATGACCATCTGATTTACGATTCAAGCAACGAGCGTGATTTTGCCGCCGACCTCGATACGAACCGTGATGTGGCAGTCTATGTAAAGCTGCCAGATGGATTCTATATTTCCACACCTGTTGGAAAATACAATCCCGATTGGGCGATTGCGTTCTATGAGGGCACAGTCAAGCACATCTACTTTGTTGCTGAAACCAAAGGCACACTGGATTCCATGAAGCTCAATCACATCACCCCGGTAGAACAGGCTAAAATTGATTGTGCCCGTGCACATTTCAAGGCACTGAACGATGAAAACGTGGTATACGATGTGGTGAGTGACTATCAGACATTGCTGAACGCAGTTATGAAATAATAAACCAAAAGAAATAATACGGTGCTGCTGTGCAGCATTCCCCAAAACGGTAAGGTTCTATTGTGAACTTTGCCGTTTTTCTTTTTGTCCAAAATTGTATTCCAAAACGGCCCTATAGATTCATATTGGTGTAAGAAGTTTTCCAAACAAAATTTGAAAATCAGGTTGCCAAACACCCTTTTTAGAATGTTATAGGTATAGGAGGTTGTTTGAAAAAGTGAAAATTCCCCAAATTTTCATAAGACCCCGTTTAAAAATACCCCTTTAAGTTTGTATAGGGTGTAGGGACTACTTTCAGAAACGAACCCCTTGGCATTTTGGAAAGCCCGCAACTTCTTACAAAACCACACTGTACCTTGACAACAACATGATCGGCTGCAAGTTAATATGCTTTTTCGGAGAAGTGCCGCCACGACAAGAGCGCACCAAGAAGAAGCCATACGCCGGAGGAAATCGGGCAGGAACCGCTTGCGGGCAGACCGACACCGAAGAAGAACCGGGCAAGCTGGCAGAGAGGACTTCACAAGTCTTGTCTGTCAGGTTGTTCGGCGCAAGAGTGCAGAGATCGCAGATCTTTGCGCGGGTCAAGGGCGGCAGCCTTGCCCAGTGGATGTGATGCCCTGCGTCATATCCTACTGGGTATTATCTGGCGCATAGCAGGCGGCAGATTTGCAGCTCCGCTGCACCGCGTTGCCCCTACCCCGCGCACGGCGCTCTCTGTGTGACCCCAGAAAGGAGAGATGGTCGCTGAAACTTACCCGACACAATGGCCGCGCCGGAGAGCACGGCACTTATAACCCAAAGCACAATGACCGCAGTTTTAAAATTGCCAACAGCGAGCATATCGACCCGGAACGTGTCCAGCAAAACATTTATTGGGATTGTTATAACGGCATCCGCTCTGCCTTGCAGCCCAAAGATGTGGATAGTCTGGCTGACACTTTTGAAGAAGTTGAAAAGCTCTACTACAAACTGCATTACACCAACTTCACCGAAAAGCAGAATGAGCGCAACGCCAAAATTCGGCACACGGAACGAAACCGTTCTCCCGAAGATTTGCTTACCAGCAAGAAAACCTGCCCCGAAGAAAGCATCTATCAGCTTGGAACGCTGGAGAGCCACGCTTCGCCCAAAGAACTTTTTCAAATCGCCACAGAATTTATGGATGAGTTCCATGAGCGTTTCGGCAAACACGTTCACATTCTGGATTGGGCCTTGCATCTGGATGAAGGTACGCCGCACATCCACGAACGCCATGTGTTTGACTGTGAAAATAAGTATGGAGAGATTGCTCCGCAGCAGGAAAAGGCATTGGAAGCACTGGGTTTTGAACTGCCAAAACCAGACAAGCCCCTTGGTCGCTACAACAATCGCAAGATCACATTTGATGCAGCCTGCCGCACGATGCTATTCGAGATTGCCAAACGCCATGGCTTGGAACTGGACGAAGTGCCGGAATACGGCGGACAGGCTTATCTGGAAAAGCAGGATTACATTCTGAAAAAGCAAAATGAACGGATCGCAGAACAGAAGAAAGAACTGCAAGAACAAAGTATTCAATATGTCGGATTGCTGGAAGATTGCCGTAACCAGCGAGATGAATATGCTGAACTATTCAATCAGGCGATAAGGCAATCTGAAGAGATTTCGAAAAACAATGAAAAAATTAAAAGCCAGGAGAACGAATTAGAAGAGCTGTTTTCGCAATGGGTAGATGTAAACGATTTGTTTAATGATGCGGTAAATGGTTCTTATGACCAAGCGGTCCTTGCGGTTTCCGATGTTGGATTAAACAAAGCATTACAGGAAGCTGTAAATGAAATTGATCAACATTTGGAATGGTTAATGGAACCAGAACGAATTGCAGACTTCCGCACCAGAAAATATGCAGAAAAACAAATACTCTGCCTGCGGAAAAATATCATTGGGGCAATCAAGAGCCTTCTTTCAAGAGGAACGCAGTTCTTCTATATCCCAGAGGTGAAAAAAGCAGCCATGGAGCAAATCGAAGAAGATTCCCGCCCGTCCGTTTTGCAAAAGCTGCAGCGGCGGCAGGAAGAAATCAACCAGCGTGAGCAGACACGCACAAAGCCGAAGAAGCGCAGTCATGGCATGGAACTGTAAAGGAGGAAAATCTTCAAGAACAACAATTTATTTGAAATCGTAAAGCTGAATATTACCGCCCGACAAGCCGCAGAAGCCTATGGTTTTCGTCCAAACCGCAGCAGCATGATTTGCTGTCCATTCCATGCAGACCGCAATCCCAGCATGAAAGTGGACTCTCGGTTTCACTGCTTTGGCTGTGGAGCGGATGGCGATGTAATCGACTTTACCGCAAAAATGTTTCAGCTGTCCTTGCGGCAAGCGGCGGAAAAGCTGGCCTCAGATTTTGGGCTTTCTGCAACAGGCACTTTTCCACTGATACGCTATAAGCTCGTGGAAAAGCCATTGAACCAGAAAGAGCAATTCTACAAAATCCTGTGTGGCTATCGTTCTCTGCTGGCAGATTGGCGCATAACTTACGCGCCGCAGAATCCAGAAGATCCCCTGCATCCTTGCTTCATCGCAAGCATACACTACGCAGACCGTGTGCAGTATCTGCTGGACATTCTTTTGCAGGGAAGCTCGCATGAAAAACAACAACTACTCAACGGAAAGGAAGTGACCGCCCTTGGAGAAGCAATCGAACGATGCAAAGAAATCGAAGCAGCAGCATAGCGCACCTGCCCGAAACTGGGTGGGTGATAACGGAAAAATCATTGAACCATTGTTCGCAGATTACTTTTTGAGCCAGCACCCCATGCGCTGCTTTCAAGGCAGACTGTTCACCGTGGATGGCATGGTGGAAGATGAAGCTCCACTGAAAAAGGAAATCTATGAGCAGATTCGCTATTATGCCACCACCAGCGTAGCGCGGCGCATTGAACATATCATGCAGGCCATCAAGTTGGCCTGCGCATCCGAGCCGCCGGAGATTCAGACAGACCGCATCTATGTCCGAAACGGCACATACTTTGTGGACGGTCACTTTACCCCTGAAAAAGAATACTGCATGAACCGACTGCCCATCTCCTATGTGCCAGAAGCACCAGCACCGACACGCTGGCTGCAATTCTTGAACGAACTGCTATACGAAGAAGATATTCCGGCCTTACAAGAATACATCGGCTATTGCCTGCTGCCTGTCACCAAGGCACAGAAAATGCTGCTGATGGTTGGCAAGGGCGGCGAGGGAAAATCCAGAATCGGGCTGATCCTGCGAGAATTGTTCGGCAACAGTATGTACACAGGCAGTCTGCAAAAGGTGGAAACCAACCGCTTTGCCCGTGCAGACTTGGAGTACAAGCTGCTTCTGGTGGACGATGACATGAAAACTGAGGCCCTGCCGCAGACCAACAACATCAAGACCCTTGTTACACTGGAAGATAAAATCGACATTGAGCGCAAGGGCCAGCAGAGTGTGCAGGGTACGCTGTATGTGCGGTTTGCCTGCTTCGGGAATGGCAGCTTACACGCACTCTATGACAAGTCCAACGGTTTCTATCGCCGCCAGCTGCTGCTCACCACTAAGGAAAAACCTGTTGGCCGGGTGGATGATCCTTTCCTCATTGACAAGATGCGAGGTGAAAAAGAGGGTATCCTGCTTTGGGCATTGGAGGGGCTGCATCGGCTGATTCAAAACAATTACCAATTTACCATCAGCGAACGCACCGCCGCGAATCTGAAAGAAGCGATGGAGCAGGGCAACAACATTCTGGGCTTTCTCAAATCTGAGGGATATTTTGAAATTCGGCAGGGGGCCAAGTGCAAATCCACGGATTTCTATAAAGTCTATGAACGCTGGTGTCTGGACAATCTGGAAAAGCCGCTGGCAGCATCAACCTTTATCCACCATCTGAAAGACAACCAGAAAAGTCTGGGCATCGTCTACGATGATAAGTGCATTGGCACAAATCGGGGCTTTCACAATGTAGACGTTGACCTGTTTTTACCCGTTGATGTTCCCAGTCCGTGGGATTAAAAAATAAGAATCAACTTGAAAAAGCCCTGCTCAGCCTGCTCACAGTGCGCAAAAGGTGCAGGATGAGCAGAGTGAGCAGAGTGAGCAGGCGATTTTGAACTTACATCAAAAATAAAACATGGAGGTTTTGCTTATGAACAAATCTCGGCCTGTTGCGACCGAAACTGTGAAATCTTTGAATTATACGAAAAATATCTTGCAGACCATTCCGAATAACGATACAATGGAAGTGGTCACTCAAACCAATGCCGTCAAGTCTCCGACTGACAGCCTGAAAGCCATAACACTGGTGTACACGGTGGAGGAAATTGCGCAGATGCTGGCCATCAGCCTGCGCTCTGCTTACAACCTGTGCAACAGCACTACCGAATTTCGTGTCCTGCGGGTCGGCGGAAGCATCCGCATCCCGAAAGACAGCTTCGATGCGTGGCTCCGGGCAGCTTGAAAAAGGAGATAACGTATGGCATATATTACGAAACGCGGCAGCTCCTATGGTGTCCGCTATACTTACCAAGATGAGCAGGGAAAAAACTGCAACAAATGGGAAAGTTTTTCCACGAAAGAGGAGGCAACAAATCGCAAGAAACAAATCGAACACGAACTTGCAAACGGAACTTTTCTGATTCCATCCACCATTACCGTCAAAGAGTTTTTGATGGAGTGGCTTCCCAAGCAATGCAACAAGCACAAATGGGCACCCTGCACCTATCAATCCAATCTGGGAACGGTCCAGAACCTCATTATTCCGTACATCGGTGATATGCAGATGCAAAAGCTCAAGCCCTACCATCTGGAGGACCTGTATGCTACTCTTGGCAAAACGCCCTGCGGCCAGTATTATGAGGGCAAAAAGCAGGTTCTTTCGGAAAAACAGCAGCAGCGGCTTCTCTCCGGCACGACCATTCACGAGGTACACCGCCTGCTGCGGACAGCGTTCCAGTATGCGGTGGAGTGGGGCATCCTCGTCAAAAGCCCCGTTCCGGTGGACAGCCCCAAGAAATCGATTCAGGAGCGCGCCATCTGGGACGCGGACGAGATGTGGGCCGCACTTGCCAGCATGGAGGACCCGATTCTGCATCTGGCGGTCCATCTGACGCTGGTGGGCGCACTGCGCGAGGGCGAAGTCGCTGGTCTGACCCCGGAAGATCTTGATTTTGAGGGAGCAGACGGCACAGGCACGTTCCGCATCAACAAGTGTATGCAGCGTGTCCAAAAGGCATCGCTGGCAAAAACGGGCAAGGGCTGCATCTTGCAGGAGTTTGAGGATAAGCGTGAGGGCAGCACCACAACGCTGGTGATCAAAAAGACCAAAACAGCATCTTCCAACCGAACCATCTTCATGACAGCCGTGCTGAAAGAGGAACTGAAACACTGGCTAAAGCGTTTGGAAATGGACGAAGCCGTTGAGCCGGAACGCTACCGCAACAGTGGGATGCTCCTGCGCTTGCCCAACGGTCTGGCGGTGGAGCCGATCCTCATCCGCAAGAAGTTCATCAAGTGGCAGGACGAGCACCCGGAGTTCACCCGCATCGTGTTTCACGGCCTGCGGCATTCCAGTGCCACCTACCAACTGATGATCTCCGGCGGTGATGTGAAAGCCGTTCAGGGAACAACAGGTCACGCCAGTGCAAATCTGCTGGTCAACACCTATGCGCACATCCAGCAGGATTCCCGCAAGAAGCTGGGTAAAAGGTTCGAGGAAGGCTTCTACAAGCCGGGATCAACACTTGTGCAGGCTGCCCCGGTTGAAGCAGAGCCGACCATCTCCGTGTCGGCACTGTTGGAGCTTCTGAAGGACGCAGACCCCTCTGTAAAAGCGCAGCTCCGCTTGGCTTTGCTGACCTGAATTGCAAAAAATAGCACGAATTGCAGAGTAATTCACAGACTTACTCCATCTGACACGAAAAATGCGGACCGTGCAAAAACCGTGCAGCTTGAGAGCAAAAAGAAAATCCCACGAGGAATCTTACGATTCTTCGTGGGATTTTGGTGCGCTCGAGGGAACTCGAATCCCTGGCCCTCTGATTAAAAGTCAGATGCTCTACCGGCTGAGCTACGAGCGCATATTCTGCGGCAAAACAATACCGCCGAATAATATTACCACAATTGGCTGCAAAAAGCAAGAGCGACACCTAAAAAAGCGAAAAATTCGGCTTTATACAACAAAGTTACTCAAAAAACCTTTGCGCCCGGCGCTGCAGCAGCTCCACCAGCAGGCCGGTATAGATGCTGACCATCGAGGGCGTCTCGCCCAGATCCATGGCCTTGCGCTGGGGCAGGTCGGCTAAGCGTCCCTTGTACAGGCACTTCAGCTGGGGCAGCAGGGTGTAGTCGTTGGGGTGCATCAGGGTGCTGTCCTTGGGCAGCGCCAAAGCGCCGCTTTGCTCCAGCACCTCACTGACAAACTGGGAGCAGAAATAATGCCGGCGGCGCTGCCAGCGGATATGCAGCCCGCACAAAATCAGCCCCAGCGTGTTGAAGCTGTACTCCTCGCTGTGGCGCATGAACTCCTCGGCGCGGCACAGTGCGTGGGAATAGGCCTCGTCGGACACCTCCAGCGCGTACAGCGCACAGGGGGCGTTGTCCCGCAGACGGAAAACGCCCCTGTTCAGATATTCCTTGCTGGGGCCCGCCGGGAACATGGTGTAGCCGTTTTTGCGGGTGGAGCTGTACAGGCAACTCAGCTCTGCATCAAACGCCATGGAGGTGTGAGTATAGCTGGCACCGGTGGCGGCATAGACCAGTTTGGACAGCAGCGTGCCGGAGCGGGTGAGCAGAATGTAGATGGTTTTCATGGCAGTTCCTTTATGTGTGGACCGCCGCGGCGGGCGGAAAAGTGCTTCTGTTTAAAATAAGTATAGCACAACGAAAGTCCTTTCGCCAGAAAAACGTTTGAGCCAACGCAAAAATTACACAATAAGACAAAGGCAGCAGCAAATCGGGGATAAAAATGCGCAAAGCGTCCTGTTTTTAATGTATCCCTGCTTGTCAAACTTTTATCAAAATGTCGGTTTTCTCCCGTCCCGCCTTATTTTTCACAGTCTGCGTCCCTGCAGGGCTTCGGGAATTTACTTAATGTGGGAAAGCTTGTTTATGAAATTTGTTTCTTTTTTGCAAACAGAACCTTCCATTTATTGCTTTTGAAAAGCTTTTGTGTATAATGATAGACAGGAGAATTTGCATTGCATCGTTCTGTGCTGTCTCCCCCTTATGCGGTGTCCGTACCATAAATGGCGCTGCATCTCCTACACAGAGTTATGTAAGGATCAAACGAAAGTAGAGGTACGCAAATATGGCAAAGTTGGATCTTACCAAGTATGGCATCACCGGCACGACTGAAGTCGTGCACAACCCCTCCTACGAGCAGCTGTTCGCCGAGGAGACCAATCCCGAGCTGGAAGGTTACGAGAAGGGTCAGGTCAGCGAGCTGGGTGCTGTGAACGTGATGACCGGCATCTACACCGGCCGTTCTCCCAAGGACAAGTTCATCGTGATGGACGAGAACTCCAAGGACACCGTGTGGTGGACCAGCGATGAGTACAAGAATGACAACCACCCCGCTTCCCAGGAGGCTTGGAAGGCTGTCAAGGAGATCGCTCAGAAGGAGCTGTCCAACAAGCGCCTGTACGTCGTGGATGCTTTCTGCGGCGCCAACAAGGATACCCGCATGGCAGTGCGTTTCATCGTGGAAGTGGCCTGGCAGGCACACTTCGTTACCAATATGTTCATCCGTCCCACCGCTGAGGAGCTGGAGAACTTCGAGCCTGATTTCGTTGTTTACAACGCTTCCAAGGCTAAGGTCGAGAACTACAAGGAGCTGGGCCTGAACTCCGAGACTGCTGTGCTGTTCAACATCACCAGCAAGGAGCAGGTCATCGTCAACACCTGGTACGGCGGCGAGATGAAGAAGGGCATGTTCTCCATGATGAACTACTTCCTGCCGCTGAAGGGCATTGCTTCCATGCACTGCTCTGCCAACACCGACAAGAACGGCGAGAACACCGCCATCTTCTTCGGTCTGTCCGGCACCGGCAAGACCACCCTGTCCACCGATCCCAAGCGTCTGCTGATCGGCGATGACGAGCACGGCTGGGACGACAACGGCGTGTTCAACTTCGAGGGCGGCTGCTACGCAAAGGTCATCAACCTGGATAAGGACTCCGAGCCCGATATCTACAACGCCATCAAGCGCAACGCTCTGCTGGAGAACGTCACTCTGGATGCCGAGGGCCACATCGACTTCGCTGACAAGTCTGTCACCGAGAACACCCGTGTGTCCTACCCCATCAACCACATCCAGAACATCGTGCGTCCCGTTTCTTCTGCTCCCGCAGCAAAGAACGTGATCTTCCTGTCTGCTGACGCTTTCGGCGTTCTGCCCCCGGTCTCCATCCTGACCCCGGAGCAGACCCAGTACTACTTCCTGTCCGGCTTTACCGCAAAGCTGGCAGGCACCGAGCGCGGCATCACCGAGCCCACCCCCACCTTCTCCGCTTGCTTCGGTCAGGCCTTCCTGGAACTGCACCCCACCAAGTACGCTGAGGAGCTGGTCAAGAAGATGAAGGCCAGCGGCGCAAAGGCTTATCTGGTCAACACCGGCTGGAACGGCACCGGCAAGCGCATCTCCATCAAGGATACCCGCGGCATCATCGACGCTATCCTGAGCGGTGCCATCAACGAGGCTCCCACCAAGAAGATCCCCTACTTCGACTTTGAGGTCCCCACCGCTCTGCCCGGTGTTGACCCCGCCATCCTCGATCCCCGCGACACCTACGCAGATGCCGCTCAGTGGGAAGAGAAGGCAAAGGATCTGGCTGGCCGCTTCGTGAAGAACTTCGCTAAGTACGAGGGCAACGAGCACGGCAAGGCTCTGGTCTCCGCAGGTCCCCAGCTGTAAGCTGAAACCCGCATTTTTCTTCTGAACTCCATATAAAATAAGCGCCCGCCCCGTGGTTCTGCTCGAACCATAGGGCGGGCGCTTTGCTGTTTGCATTCAAGCTATTCAAACACTTTTTGTCCGGGTAAACAGAGCGTCGATTGCCTTTTGCGCTGCCTTATGCTATGCTTTTTCCAAGGGAGTTGATAAAATGGATGCCAGAACTTTCGGAAATTATCTGAGCCGGATGCGCAAAGCACAGGGGCTGACACAGGCTGAGCTGGCCGAACAGCTGCACGTTACAGACAAGGCTGTCAGCCGCTGGGAACGGGGCGTAGGTCTGCCGGATATCAACACACTGGAGCCGCTGGCAGATGCACTGGGGCTGTCCCTTGCCGACCTTATGCATTGCCGTGCGCCGGAAGAAGCCGACACCGCACCGACCATCCAGTTGGAAGATTTCTTTACCATGCTGCGCCGACAGCACACCGTAGATTGGCATTCCGTGCGCACCGCCCTGCTTGAGCTGAGCATTGCGCTTGCCTTATGGGGCGTTTTGGCTTGTCCCGGCACCATTGCGGTGCACTGGTATGGTCTCGGCGATGGTTCTTTTCGGGCAGACGGCTGGATGCCGTCTTTCCTCATTTTCCCGTTGTGTGCGGGCATTGAATTTTTATCGTTGGAGATCTGGAACAGTTTTGAACAGACCGGCTATTATCGCCGCTGTGGCGAGATCAATCTTTTCATCATCCATGCCATGTCTTTCGGCACACGCTCTGCCAGATGGATGAAGGTCGTGCTGGATCTTCTGTTTTTCTTTTGCTTTGGTTTTGTGATTCCATTTGTAGAAGCGTGGATGATTTTTTTGAATTGACGCCAACCATTTCCGTAAAAAAGAGACAGCGGAGCGCCCGCAGGCGCTCCGCTGTCCCCTTTTTAAAGCATCATTATTCAGCCCAGCAGCTCCAGCACACCGGCCTTGGGGCGGGCGCCCACAGCCTGACGCACCAGCTTGCCCTGCTCGAACACCAGCAGGGTGGGGATGCTCATCACCCCGAACTGCGCCGCCAGATCCGGCTGCTCGTCCACGTTCACCTTGCCCACCTTTACATCGGTGCGCTCTTCGGCTACTTCGTCCACCACGGGGCTCAGCATCCGGCAGGGGCCGCACCAGCTGGCCCAGAAGTCCAGCAGTACGGGCTTTTCGCTGTGGAGCACTTCCTGTGCAAAGTTTTCCTTGGTAATGTTGATGACTGCCATATTTTTTCCCTCCTGAATGGGTGTTGTGTTTTACTGACAATATCAGTATACCCCATACGCCACCCGCTTTTCCGTGACCGGGTTACGCAGGCGCAAAAAAGCCCGGAGCAGGAAGAAAAAAGACTGCTCCGGGCGGGGGATGGTTCAGTTATTGTGCGGTGGGCTTATCAAACACCGGCCACGCAGTTCTTGCCTGCAATGTAGCCGTAGTAGACGCACAGGCTGTGGCTGACGCCGCGCATGCAGATGGGGTACTCCACCGCATAGCGGCTGCCCTGCACGTTGCCGCAGACATACAGGCCCTTGATGATGTCGCGCTTGGGGCTGGCGGGGTCTTCCTCGGTGAAGGTGTGGCAGTTCTCGTCGCTCTCCAGACCGCCCGCGCAGACCAGCATGGCAGTAGTGCCCCACTGGCAGGCGTAGTACGGGGGATTTTCCAGTGCGAACATCCGGCTTGCGGGCTTGCCGAAGTCGTCATCGGAGCCGGCCTTGGCCAGCTCGTTGTAGCGCCGGATAGAGGCCAGTGCGGTGTCCAGTGCCTCGCCCTCGTAGCCGCACTGGGTCAGCAGCTCCTCCAGCGTGTCGGCCTTGAACTGGTAAGCCTCGGCCTTGGCGCTGATCTTGGTGTACTGACGGTCCGTGTAGTTGGGGTTGGACTCATCCTCGTCCTCCGGGATGATATAGCACAGGCCGCCGTGGTTGGCCGGCATATAGGGGATCTGCTCGCCCCACTTGGCGTCGTACAGCTGGAAGGAAGTGCACTCCGGCTGCAGCTCGATCTGGTTTTCCAGCTGCTGGCCGGGGATGCACTCGTTCATAAAGCGCTCGCCGCGCTTGTTGAGCTGCAGGAAGGGGGTAATGCCCATACCGCTGCCCATGTGGTGGGTTATAGGTGCGTGGTGATCCTGCACCTTTGCGCCGATCCATGCGCCCATGCGCAGGCCGTCGCCGGTCTCCACAGAGTTGCCCTCCACGTCTACGCCCAGCATACCCATGGCACCCATGTTCATGATCTGCTTCTCCACCACCTCGGGGGCAAAGTGCTTCATGATCTTCTCATCGCCGGAGTTGTCACCGGTGGCAAGGATCACGCCCTTGGCAGCGTTGAGCTGGATGTACTTATTGCCGTTCTGTGCATCGCGGATGATCACGCCGGTCACGCGGCCGTCGCCGTCCTTGAGCAGCTTGGTGCCAAAGCAGCCGTAGAAGGTCTTGGCACCGGCCTCGATGGCCTTGTTCAGGTTGGCTTCCACCACAAAGCCCTGCTGATCCTTGCGGGAGGAGCGGAATTCCATGCTGGAGGGGAAGGTGGGGAACTCTTCGTTGCGGTAGTCGTAGTGCTCGGGCTGCGGCCATGCCAGCGGCACCAGAATGCCCTTGTCGAACTGCTCCTGCGTGACCACCTGACGGGTGGTGTCGCAGATGGTCAGCTCAGGATAAGCCTCGATGAACCAATCCATGACCTCGTGTGCATGGCTGGCCCACTTTTTCAGGATGGGGCGCTTGTTGCGGAAGGTGCACTCGCGCATCAGGCGGTCGACCACCACATCCTCGTCCACAATGTTCTCGCGGCCCCAGCGCTTGTTCAGGCTGCCGTTCAGCAGAGCGTACTCGCCGCTGCGGCAGTTGAAGGAGGCGCTCTTCTCCACAATAGCGACCTTTGCGCCCTCCTCGGCGGCGGCGCGGGCAGCGCAGATGCCGGACAGACCGGCACCGATGACGACCACATCAAAGTCCTGCGTCTCGGAAGCCTGCACATCCGGCTCCTCACCCAGCCAGTCCTCGCCGGAATCAGCAGTCTGCTCTGCGGCAGGGGTCTCGGTCTTTACGCCCATGGCCTGCTCGATGCAGCTGGCGGCAGCTTTCTTGACGGCGTTGGTGGTGACGGTAGCGCCGGAGATGTTGTCGATTTCGGCATTCTGTGCTTCCATCAGCGCCTCCTGCAGGGTGGGGGCAGCCACGCCGCCGATGCTCTCGGTCTCGTTGGAGGTATCCACCACCACATCGGTGATAGCAGTGGCGCTGAAGGTCATGGTCACCTTCACCTCGCCGATGCCGGTAGCAGTGCCGGTGTAGGTGCCGGGGGTGTAGATAGCGTCTGCTACGCTGCCGGAAGAAGCGCTGCTGCCGTTGCAGGCAGCCAGAGCGCCTGCGGTGACGCCGCTCATGGCGGCGGCAGCGGCAACCTTCAGAAAGCCCTTACGAGAGATCTTTTCCATCTTGTTTCTCCTTTTTTGTGTTCCTTCTTTTTTCGTGTGTGCGGGATTTTTTGTCCCTGTCCTCAGATAGTATAAAATATAACGAACCAAAAGAGAAACAAAAGATTTTTGCAAGCGTGATAAAAAACGTTTATAACTCCGGCGTTCTATGGTATACTGATGATATAAATCAGAGAAAGGAGAAGCCCCAGCCATGAACGACCATCAGCTGCTGTGTTTTTTGACCGTGCAGCGCACACTGAACTTTACCGCCGCCGCAAAGGAGCTGTACTGCACCCAACCCGCACTCAGCTACCAGATCCGCAGTCTGGAAAAAGAGCTGGATCTGACGCTGTTCGAGCGCAGCACCACCCGTGTGGTGCTGACGGCGGCAGGCCGCGCCTTTGTGCCTCACGCAGAGCAGCTGTACCGGGGCATCCTGAACGCCCGCACCGCGCTGAAGGGCTTTTCTGCCGGGCACACCCTCACCCTGCGCCTGCCGCCGGTGCTGCTGCAGCACGACCCCATCTACCCGGTGCTGATGGAGCGGCTGCACACCGTGCTGCCCGGGCACGAGTTCCGGGTGGACACCGCCCCGCCGCGGATGAACGCCCATCTGATGCTCTGCACCGAGGCGGACGCCGCCGTGGTCCTGCCCTTCGGGTCGGCGCAGCCGGAGGTGGAGCGTACCCCCATCATGCACAACACCTTTTATCTGGCGCTCGCGCCGGAACATCCGCTTTACCCCCGCGAGAGCCTGCAGCTGGCAGACCTTGCAGGACAGCGGGTGTACTACGAGCCGCTGTATCAGGAGATTGTGGACTATGCAGGCGTCCAGCCCGGAATGCCGTTTTCCACCATGGAATGGCGCAGCGTGGAAAACTACGCCCATGTCTACACCGAGCTGCTGGCCGGGCGCGGGATGTTTTTGTTCCCCATGCGATACCCTGCCTACCCGGCAGCGTGGTACCGGCAGGTATGGCTGCCCCTGCCGGACACCGTTCTGCTGACCTTGCGGGACGATCCCCGCCCGGAGATTGCCACCCTGCGCCGGGTGTTCACCGAGGTTTACGGAGAGAGGATAAAAGCATTGATCCCATAAAAAACGGAACGTCTGCAGCCGTTCCGTTTTTTATCTCTCCCAGTTTTTTCTGGACACAAAACAGCCGCTCCGGGCACACCCGGAGCGGCTGTTTTTGAAGGAGGTAACGAGGTAAATGAATAAGGATCTCCCAACGCTTATCCCGGGGTGCAGGCCCCGGACAGGCGCTCAGGCAAAGAAGGAGATGATGAGGGCTACCAGGAAGCCCACGCCGCCGACCAGCGTTTCCATGATGGTCCAGGTCTTGAGGGTGGTCTTTTCGTCCATGCCCACAAGGCTCTTCACCAGCCAGAAGCCGGAGTCGTTGAAGTGGGAGCAGACGGTGGAACCGCCTGCAATGGCAGCGGTGACACAGGCCAGGTACAGCGGGCTCAGCGCGCTGAGGCCGGGCATGGCGGAGATGATGCCTGCTGCCATGGTCATAGCCACGGTAGCGGAACCCACCGAGATACGCACCAGAGCAGCCACGATGAAGGCCACCAGCACCAGCGGCAGGCTGGCGTTTGCCACGGCGTTGCCGATGACATCGCCCAGACCGGAGTTCTGCAGCATATAGCGCAGCACGCCGCCGCAGGCGGTGACCAGCAGGATCATACCGGTGGGCTCCAGAGACTTGGTCATGATCTTTTCCAGCTGGGCGTTGGTGTAGCCGTGACGGGTGCCCAGCAGGTACATAGCAGCGATGGTAGCCAGCAGCAGCGCCATGAAGGGCTCGCCGAGGAAGGCCAGAACGGGCTGGATGCCTGCCAGTGCGGGCACTACCTTTGCCACGGAGTTTGCGATGATGAGCAGCAGCGGGATCATGATGATGCCCACGATGGTGCCAAACTTGGGCAGCTTGCTCTCGTCAATGTCTGCCTGCTGTGCAACGTGCTCGGGGACTTCAACCATGTACTTTTTGCCGCAGATGCTGCCCCAGATGGGACCGGCGGCGATCATGGCAAAGATGCCGCAGAAGATGCCGACGAGGATGACCCAGCCAAGGTCAACGCCCAGCATGGTAGCCACCAGAACGGGACCCGGCGTGGGCGGGATGAAGGCGTGGCCGACCGCCAGACCGGCCAGCAGGGGGATGACGTAGTACAGTACGGAGCGCTTGGTGCGCTTTGCCAGAGAGAAGGCAAGCGGGATGAGAATGATCAGACCAGCGTCAAAGAACACCGGCATGGCCACCACCAGACCCGTGATGCCCAGTGCCCACGCGGCCTTTTCGTCACCGAACTTCCGCACCATGGTCACAGCCAAGGTCTGTGCGCCGCCGGATTCTTCCAGAATGGCGCCGAACATGGAGCCCAGACCCACCAGAAGGGCGATGCCCTTTAAGGTGTTGCCGATGCCCTCGTTCACCGAGCCGATGATGTCGGACAGGGGCATACCGGCCATCAGGCCGATGCCCACCGCACCGATCAGGATGGAGATCATGGCGTGTACCTTGAACTTGATAATGAGAATGAGCAATAGGATCAGGCCTGCCACGGCAGCAAAAACCAGCCGTGCCGCATCGGGCGTTGCAACTGCTGTCATAGAAATTTCCTCCGTTTCGTGATTTTTGGTTACACTTATCCAAGCCGTCCGGCAAAACCCGCCGGACAGTTTACTTTTTGTTATTTATGCGGAGTGGTTTACTCCATGTATGCGCCCTTCATGGGGCTGACGGCGTGCTGAGAGTAGAGCTTCAGCAGACCCTTGGTGTACTTGGGAGCCTTGGGCTTCCAGTTGGCGCGGCGCTCGGCGAGGATGGCGTCCATCTCCTCGGGGGTCTTGGGCTCGCCCTTCACGCCCACAATGGCCAGCTTGCGGTTATGCACGTCGATCTGGATCAGGTCGTCCGGCTCCACCAGCGCGATGGGGCCGCCCACCGCAGCCTCCGGGCTGACATGGCCGATGACCGGGCCGCGGCTTGCGCCGGAGAAGCGTCCGTCGGTAATCAGCGCTACGCTGGAAGCCAGCTTCGGGTCGGCGCAGATGGCTTCGCCGGTGTAGAACATCTCGGGCATACCGCTGCCGCGGGGGCCCTCGTACCGGATGAAGATGGCATCGCCGGGCTTCACCTCACCGTGCAGCACAGCGGAGATGCACGCCTCCTCACTGTCGTAGGGCTTGGCGCGCAGGGTGGCTTCAAACATATTCTTGGGGCAGGCGGTGTGCTTGATGACGCAGCCCTCCGGGGCAAGATTGCCTTTCAGGATGGCGATGCTGCCGTCGGTGCCCTTGGCGTTATCAAAGCTGTGGATGATGTCCTCGCGGCTGACAGGACGGGCAAAACCGGCGGTCTTTTCCGCCAGAATGGCGTCGCAGTGCTGGTAGAAGCCGTTCTTCTTCAACTCCTCCAGATTCTCGCCCAGCGTCTTGCCAGTGACGGTCATCACGTCCAGATGCAGCATGGACTTGATCTCCTCCATCACCCGGGGCACGCCGCCTGCGTAGTAGAAGTACTGTGCGGGCCAGTCGCCGGAGGGACGGATGTTCAGCAGGTAGTGTGCGCCGCGGTGCATCCGGTCAAAGGTGTCGGCATCGATCTCAATGCCGAACTCGTGGGCGATGGCGGGCAGGTGCATGGTGGCGTTGGTGGAGCCGGAGATGGCGGCGTGCACCATGATGGCGTTCTCAAAGCTCTTCTTGGTCACGATGTCCTTGGCGGTGATGCCCTTCTTGACCAGCTCCATCAGCTGCTTGCCGGCATCGTAGGCGGCCTGCTTCAGCTCCGGGGCGGTGGCGGGCATCAGGGCGGTGCCCGGCAGCATCAGGCCCAGTGCCTCGGCCATGATCTGCATGGTGGAGGCGGTGCCCATAAAGGAGCAGGCACCGCAGCTGGGGCAGGCGTTGTGTTTGTAGTAATCCAGCTGGCTGTTGGGGATGACGCCGGTCTTTTCCCATGCGTCGAACTTGCCGATCTGCTCCAGCGTCAGCAACTCGTTGATGGCGCAGGCGGGGTCGTTGACCACATACTCCTTGGGCAGGGTGTGGGCTTCCATGACGCCGCCGGTGACCACGATGGCGCTCATGTCCTTCAAACGGCCGATGCTCATCAGCATGGCGGGCACAGATTTGTCGCAGCTGGCAATGAACACGCCGCCGTCATAGACGCTGGCGTTTGCCTGTGCCTCCACCAGATTGACGATGGCGTCACGGTGGGGCAGCGAGTAGTTGATGCCGTCATGACCCTGTGCGATGCCGTCGCACATATCGGTGGCAAAGTAGCGGGCCGCCTTGCCGCCGTTATCGTTGACCGCCTGCACGGCCTCCTTGACGAACTGATCCAGATGGGCGCTGCCGGGATGGCTGTCGCCGAAGGTGCTCTCCACCATGATCTGGGGCTTTGCAAGGTCCTCGACCTTCCAGCCCATACCCATTTTCAGGGGGTCGTTCTCGGGTGCTAAAGTGCGGACTTCCTGTGAACGCAACTCCATATTCATTACCTCCAAATACTGCTTGCTTTCGTCCTTTTTCTGTTGGCCCTTTTGTGGTTTTATTGTAAATCCGCAGACGTCTCTTTGCAAGTTGTCACGGGTATGTCCTACTTTTTGTGCAAAAACTCTGGGATACATCATGCACACTGCCCAAATCCGGGCGAATTTTGCCCAAAATCGACCGTCAAAGCGGCTTTTGGCAAAAACGCGGGAGAAAAGTCATCTGATGACTTTGAGAGGGACCCTCTCAGTTAAAGCCTTTCCTGCAGCGCCGCGCTTTCGTAGAAAGCGGCGCTGCAGCTGCCGCTTCCCTTCACGACCCCACCCGTGAAAATGCAATGCCGGAGCGTCCGCAGACGCTCCGGCATTGCTCTATAAAAAATATTTTTCCGCTGACTATGCGCAGAGCAAAGCGGAGCGCATTTTCAATCAGTTTTGTGTATCAATTGACATATGCCGCCATGCCGATGGTGCCGTCATCCGGGTCCTCGCCATCGTAGACTTTTTTGATGTAGCTGCGGTTGAAGTTCAGGTGCATCACCATGGCGGCTTTTGCGCCGATGGGGTCGTGGTTGGCAATGGCTTCGGTGATCATGCGGTGGGTCATGATGGTCTCGTCGATGAGCTTTTTGTGGGTGACGTTCACGAACATCATCACCGCTGTGTCGATGACCGGGATCAGCTGCCCCACTACCAGATTCTTGCTGCTCTCGGCGATGCAGGTGTGAAAGGCGATGTCGTCCTCGATGTAGCGGTCGCCCTCGTGGATCTTGGTCTCCACCCGCTCGCAGAGCCGCCGCAGCCGCTCGATATCCTCCGGGGTGGCGTTCTGCGCCGCCATCTCCGCAATGCCCGGCTCCAGCAGCAGACGGACGTTCACCAGATCAAAGGCCAGCGCGTTCTTGTCCTGCACACTGCGCAGGTTCAGCGGGTCGGAAAGCCCCTTGACCGTGGTCACCACATAGGTGCCGGAGCCCTGCCGGACCTCTACGATGCCCTTGCTGGACAGCAGCTTGACCGCCTCGCGGATGGTGCTGCGCCCCACCCGGAACTTTTCGCCCAGCGCAAACTCGTTGGGCAGCTTTGCGCCCGGCTCCAGCGCCTCGTCCAGAATATAATGGTAGATCTGGTCCTCCACCTGCTCGGCCAGCAGCTTGTTTTTCAGATGTGAAAATTCGCTCATGGAAGCTTCCTCCGCGCCCTGCGCATCTGATGGTTTGGTTATCCGCACACGCTGCCGTCCGGGGCAAAGAACTGAACGTGCTTTTGCCACTGGGTGGGGCTGATGGTGCGGCGGTAACAGTCAGTCAGCGCCTCCACTGCGGCCTCCGGGGCAAGGGGGGCGCAGCCCGGGCAGTCCAGCACCAGAATGCGGAACCATGCGTCAAAAAGATGCTCGGTGTAGTGGGTGTCCCATGCGCCGCAGCGGGCGTAGAAGCCCAGACGCCGCACGGCCATAGCGGCGTCCTCGGCCTTTTCCGGCATTTCGGCCTCGATCAAAATCGCTTCGGCATCGCCCTCCTGGGCGGGCAGCTGCGCCAGCAGCTGCGCCCCGATGCCGTGGGCGCGGTAGGCGGGCACTACGGCAAAATAATCCAGCTGGCTCACCCGGCAGCCCTCCGGCCGCACCATTAAAAGATAAGCTGCCAGCGTGTCGCCGTCAAACACGCCCCATGTGTGGGCGGTGCCCTCCGCTTCGCTGGTCAGGATCATGCTCAGGGGCTTCAGCTCCCCGGCGGGGAAGTCCCGGCGCATCTCGTTCAGATACACCTCGGTCAGCTCAGGGCCGGTGAGCAGCCGCCATGTGAAGGTTTTGGTACACATACGATAAAGAACCCTTTCCGATGCCGCTTTGCGCAGCATCACATTTTTTGTCCTGTCCCATATAGCATACCGGATGTTCTGCCGAAAGTCAATCTGTGCACCCTTTCGGGCGGTAGCGCCGCCGGTTTTGCCAAGGGGCTTGCATCCGGGCGCAGAATCGGGTACTATACAGGTGACAGAATTTTTCCCTCCGGCGCTGCCGGAAGGGCTAAGGTGTATCTGAAAACAAAGAAAATGACGAATATTTCGCAAGCACAAGCGGGA
>OGNI01000456.1_pt1 | contig 30897 bp, 30 predicted proteins | sample 1573421 | NCBI WGS metagenome assembly OGNI01 (sample SAMEA2581928, study PRJEB24529) | metagenome | biome: Human gut stool | place: China | collected 2011
GATTCATAAATCTACCCTTAATCGTGTATTGAATGATAGTTGCGGATTTTAGGGTAATAACATCCATATTATTCAGACTTATTGAGAAAGCTGCAAAAGTCTTTTGTTGCTCATTATTAGCAGTAGCCTTTAATGCTTTTAAAATAGTATCCAAAAATGTTTCCATATAAAGCTTATTTCAAATATTCTACAAATATCTTTTTCACATAGACCAAGTTCATTTTCCACCATTGCCAACAAAATAATACTGCGATGATGAGTGTTGAAAGGAACAAAGTCCAAGACCAGCCTATAATAATCATCAAGAGACCAAAAGAGAACATATGCCCAAAGAATAGATTCCTTGCCAAAACTGATTGATAGTAAAACTCTTGATACTTATCTATTTCTGTTGTTTGTTTTGCCTGTGCCAGACCTTTTGCGGCCTTGATATTATCAATGAAACCTGTCTCTAATTGTTGGAGTTTATGCCGCAAGTCACGGTTTTTCTCTAAGGAAAATCTTTTGAACGAATTGTTCAATACTAACCGTGAAGGACGTGGCAAACCGCAACAATAAAGTATATATTCTATGCCTCCACTGATTATCTCATTGATATAGCCTACAATAAAAGCTCCCAACAATATGAGCATAATCAATATAGCAGAGATTTTACTTATATTCTCACACATATCCTTATCAATCTGATAATGTGTGCAAAAATATCCCATACCTATACTACAAATAATGTAAAATCCCGGAATGAGGATTTTCATCGTTTCTTGCCACCTATAGCTCATTTCTTTTCTTCTTTATCTTGTTTGACATATTTATTGTATTGGTATTCATATCCTGGTGGTGGATTTTTGAATTCCTTTAAGGCATCCTCATTTTCGGATTGTGCTTTCCACAAAGCATCAACAGGCAAAGAGACTATTTGTGTTGTAAACAAGTCATGCCCTTCATGTTTATAGCTGTAACGTTCGAATTCATGTTTCGCTGGCGTAAAACAAACAGAACCTCCGTAATGTCCAGAATTACAAATCACGACATTACAAAATACTAACCGTGATATTGTCTCTGCCAAGAAATAAAAAGATTTAACATCCTTATTGTTTGCAATTATTAGAAGATGCTGTATGCGTCCTTTGTAAATTGCGTAACGCTCAATGTCATAAAAGTCTGCACAAATCGAAACTCCAAGCTTTCCATATCCAGCCAAATCTACAATATAGAATTCATTGCACGGACTAAAGTTTTTTTCCCATTTACTATTAATGATTCTCATTTCTTCTCGTGAGGCAAAATGTTTCCCAAAATAGAATGATGTGGACTTTACTTTTCCAACATTCTTTTCATGAGGCCAATCTCGTGGCACATAGAATACAGCTTTATTTGCGACCTTGTCATTTTCGTATTGCTTGAAATCCAAACCAGCAATAACAATAGCACCTATTTTTTGAGCGTAACTTTTTATGCGAGATTCAAAATAAGTTGCTACTGCCAATTCTGGTATGACAACGATGTCTGGTTTGTTTGTTTCGGACATTTCTTGGAAAGAAGCAAATGCAGCTTGTATCTGTCTCCAGATGGCATTTGCTTCATATGCGTCCATTTGTGGAGAGTCTGCCCATGCTAAATGAGAATCTACAATTGCCTGTATAACACCGATTTTCAATAATTTTTCCATCAGATTTTTATCATTACAAGTTGACGTGTCTCATGGTGAGCTACAGATATTTGGTTTTCTTTCAATTCGGCAAGAGATGCTTTTATTTCCTCATGCAATTCTTCAAGTGTTTCTATCTTGGCATCATTGACTTGTTGAGCACAAGTTACTCCATTCAAGATACTTTTCAGTTTAATTGTCTCTCTATTTTCCAAAGACAAACAAGCTGAAATAATATCGTAGTTATGAGAAGAAACCTTTCCCTTTTCCAGCAAACGATAAAGCACAGATTGCCACTCATATCCATATTCTGGCCTATTGAATACCCAAGGAAGTGAATATTCCTTAGTCAATAGTTGTAGAAAGATTATTCCTAATCCATAAATCGCTCCTATCATGGGCGCATAATCATTGGAGGCAAAAGTTGGATACCTGTACATTGTATTCTCAAAAGAATCTTTAGTGTCAACATTTATTTCCTTTTGTGGAGAAAGCCAACTGTCCCAGTCTTTGATTTTCAAACATTCTTCTCTCCTTACTAAAACCGAAGCGGGGTGAAGCGGCATCTCCCCAATCTGCTCAATATTATAGCAATAATATTTTACAACAGATTCCATTATAAACGTTGCACAATATTCAGAGCACAAGGCATTTCCTAAGATGTTAGCATCCTCTTTCTCCATTAATTTTACCTCTTTCATCCATTGCATTAAGGATATTTTGTTGTTTGGACTTGTCATTTTCTGTTTTGGCAATTCAAAGTTCTTAATAACATCATTCCCAGAATCTTGCCCCCAAACAGACAGAAGCAGATTTTCTTTCTGTTGCCGATTGAGTTTTAATTTTGAAAAATCTTGTTTACCAAACTTGGATAGAGGAACATGAGAAATACAAGTGAAAAGAAGTTGGACAAAATATTTAGAATTGACATCTGCCTTATTCAAATCTTCTATCAAGTAGTCTGTTACAAACAAAATAGGATTTGGTTTGCTCCTATTGAACCGCTCTATATGCCATAACAACCAAAATGAGGAATCCAAATTCATTCCATGATAATCGCAAGCATCCAAATAGCCATTACCTCCTTCTTTTCCCTGATATTTCTTCAATGAAATTTTAACTCGACCTACTAAGAACTTTGCATCCTCGTATAAATAATGATGCGTTCCGTCATATTTGTCGTCTAAATTTTCAAATTGCGTCAGGAGCATTTCATCTATAATCTTCTTCCAAGGGTCTTTATATTTGTTCGCAGAAAGCCGTGAGATGGTCTTTAGCACCTGCAATGCCAAATGGATGTTCATCACAGAGACGATATATTCATATCCCAATAGATGAATATCCCCCTTTATCTGTATTCTATTTAAGATAGAATACAGTTTGTTTATCTTCTCAGGCAAATGATAGATACAAAAATCCAATATCCTAAGCCACATCTTTGGCTTGTCTGGAATTTCTTTTATTGAATAGATTAACAGGTTAAATATCTTTTCTTCAATTTTTTGATTTTCCTTTCTTGAATCACCGATTGCGTTTCTAATGGCATTATAATGTTTTTCTCCTTCATCGCCTACAATTTTGCGAAATGAATCTTCCAATTTTTCAGGATAGTCATCACCTTTAGTAAAAATCAAGGAATACAACTTTTCATTTGTTGCTTCGTCTTCTATTTTCAATGAAGAAACATATTCCAGCCATTGTTTCCGTAATTGATGTATCTTATCATAATCAACATTTATATCCGATGTCAAACGTGACAACATGGTACTGGCAAATGAAGTCCTTGTCCCTTTCTTGATTTCCTGTTCTGGAAAATCTGTAACAAGCAACATTTGCAAGTCTCTAAATACCATATTGAACTCATTGGTACTCAACAAGTCCAATGGCATTCTCGCTATTTCAGAGATTTTGTGTAAGGTTTGTGTCAAAAGAGGTGTTGGATAGTGCGAATCAAGTTCTATTGGTTCCTTGTCAGTCTTAGATCCATTCACTTTTAGCCCTATTTTATCAAGCTCTTGTATGTACCAATTTACCCATTCTATTACTTTTTTTGCATTTTCTGACAAAAACAAATGGTCATCAACATATCTGAAATGTAAAATATGGCGTTTTTTATCCGTCCTTAATTTCTCTATTACTTTCAAGTCTAAGTCTAATAGATATAAATTGGCTAAAGCACCTGCAACTATCAATCCTGTCGGCAAGCCATCAAACACAACATCCTTATATAAATCCATTTGTTCCAATTCTTCATCGGAAAAAGGTTGACCATCAAATCCCTCATAAGCAATTTCAAACTTAGTGATAGTCTCAATCAATACGGTGAAGTTTGGTTTGTCTATAGGGAATGCCTTCAACAGTTTATCCTTGATTCTTTCCATCTTTACCGAAGGATAGAACTTCTCCAAATCGATTGACATATAATATAGTTTAGAGTGATTGACACCTTTCGGGAAATACCCCTTTTTCAAATAAGGCAGTTTGAAAGCCGAATTTATTTGCGCCTCATTTTCCGCAATAGTTTCCAGTTCGGAGTCATCACAAACATCTTCATCTTTCTTTCCCGTGAAAGCCTTTCGCTTGATGCTTGCAGCCAAAGCATGCCTATACAAAGGCCATCCTTGTGTCCATTTACGATAGAAATGTTTGGATGTAGTCCTGTAAACACCATTAATCCAATGTTTATTTTCATCTCTCCAAGTATTCAAGTATAAACGATTGCCATAGCTCCAAGCAGGCATACATTCCTCAAAGTAAGGTCCAAGCACCCCATAAACAGCCATCCATACAATCTGGTCCTCCACATGGATACAAAAAGATTGTCTGACACGAAGTTCTTCATGCCCATTTTCTCCATCATCCTTGACAACTTTCTTGCCTTTGGGGTAAGGAGCTGGTTTTATCGGTCTCATTTGATAAGTTCCCGTCTTCATCTTCTCAGACAATTTTTCTATATTGTTCAGAAGATTGAACTTATAAGCAGATAGTTCCAATTCGTCAAACCAGACATCACCATGATGATAAGAGTCCTCAACTCTTCGCCATGCCAATATCAGATTCTCCCTACTATAGATGGTCTCAAATATATTTTTTTGGATTTTTCTCATGACGTTTACTCAAATAATAATCCGAATAATCCTTGTATTTTGTATCTTTTCTGATATTATGAATGCAATTACCTATTTTCTTTAACGCCTTGTTTATTTTCTCAAACAAAGTATTTCCTGCCTCATCATTGTCAATATACATAAACAGTGTCTTATCCCTCAAAAAATCAGCATACTCCGGACGGAAAGAACCTGCGCCAGGCAAAGCGATAGCTTTCTTACCTTCCGAAAGAAAAGCTATGCAATCAGTTACCCCTTCAGCAATATATACTTTATCAAACCTTTCAGATGACTTCAAAATAGGCATATTGAACATTAAAGGACTGATACCTTTGCAGTTATTGAATCGTCTTTTATCACCTTTCTCCAACTTTCCGAGATAGCGACTTTGAATATTTTTAATACGTCCTTCCATATCATAATAAGGAAATAATAGGCAAGGCACTCTAAACACAGGGTGCAAACTATTTCGGTATTCTATTAAAACACCTGCTTTTAAACACCTCTCTTTGGAAAATATTTCAGTTAATACTGTAACGAACTTTTCTGCATCAGATATGCTTCCCACCTTTAAAGAAGAAACTACTTCTTCTGAATATTCTCTATCAACAAATAGGAATTGTCTTGCTTGCTCTGATAACCGGGATTTGTTTATTATCCAATTCAAGACTTCTTCATCTACTTGTTGATAAGTAGTTTCTTTTGGGGCAGATGCGACCTTTTTTATAGGAGTCTTTTTTAATTTTATCCCTTTGCTTTCGGGTATAGGAATATTGAATTGTCGAGATAGCCAAACACACGCCTCTAGAAAAGAGTAATTGTTGTATCTCTTGACAAGCTCTATACTATGTCCACCCACACCACAAACATAACATTTCCAAGAATTATTGCTTTTTTTTAAGCGAAGACTTGGATGGTGGTCTTGATGCATAAAACACAGTGACATGTTTCGAGTAACAGTCAAACCTAATTTCTCTGCAACATCATAGACACTCAAAGCATCTAACTTTTCAACGATATATGAGGGGATATAAACCATTACGCACTTATTTCGTTTTTGCTATATGCTGTGTTTCGCTTTATACTATTGCATTCTTTCCTTTTAGATAAATCTCTTAATGATAGTATTTTTATCCTCAACACCTTTGTTATATTTCCTAATTGTTTACCAGTATGCAATGCACTTTAGTGGTTCCATTCCGGCAAAGCGAGATACAGACTGGCGAACATTACTCTCCGTAAAAGGTGTGCCATGTGAATGGCTCGAAGTCGAGGTGCCAGAGGAATGATTTGTGTTGGGTGTTGTTTTGCTCCATCATATTTATTTTAATGATTTTGGCAATTCTTCGCCTATTTTTTTTAGCACCAGCATGAATTTATCTTTTATATCCTTTTCTTTAAAATACTCATCTGAAACAAAATTTAGAAGAGCTATAGGATGTTTTGAATTGCTAAATACATCAATGACAGCTTGAACAAACTCCTTATCTATAGGAATGTTGTAAAAATGAGAAGAATAAAAGGACATTGAATAGTTAATCTCCTGATACACTTCATATTTTTGAGTTTTATTTGAATCCAAGCATTCATTAATAAACATCTTGAAATACCCATGTTTGTACAAAGAATCGATTTGGCTTTCCGATATATGGTAGATACCTTTGTTATGTTTTTTCATATAAATCATCAGATTTCGTTGCAGTTCATCCAAGTCTTTATCTTTTATCATTCCTCCAGCCAACATGTTTGACCATACCGCTCCCCAATTGTTTATCATTAGCAAGTTTTTCTTTGCGAAAGAGTAAGCCTCCTTTTGCGATACAAGCTCTACGACTGTTTCTGGGTATTCATCTATGAATCCTTGTATTCGTTCTTCGTCTTGTTGTAGATACTCAATAACACTCTCCTTAATATTTCCATCCGTTCTGTCATACAGTTTTTTTAGAATCGCATAAAAATCGAAACGATATGCTTTTTTCAACACCTTTCTTAACTCGGTAATAAACGAAAGCATTTCCTTTGGCTGTACCATTGAGGTGATTTTGTCAAGAAGAGGTTCTATAGGATCATTAGGTGATGTTTTTAGCGGATCAAAATACACTTCAAATTCTTTTATTAAAGTGTTCATTCCACCTTCTACACTGATATTTAAGAGATATTGTACTATGAAAGCATAAAGAGTAAGCGTGTGAGCCTTTACAAAACAGTATTCCTTGTAATGAGCACATACATTTCGTAAGTTTCTCCAATGCTCAAACTCTTTTCTTACATTATCGGGTATAACCAGTATTAATGGTAGTTTTTGTCTAACTACAGCTGTATAGTTTGTATTATCCCAATCATTTGGATCATTTAGTTTCTTCTGCAAGTCTTTCCAATCTTGTAACGGAAATCCTTCTGGCATTTTGCTATGTCTAATGGTTTCCTTTATCTGTACCATCATTCCTTGATAAGCCAACAGATACGATGGCCTGTCTATATCATTTTTGAAACACTTCAAAGAATCCTTAAATAATCCTGTGGCATCGGGGTATAACAGTGCTTCATTCTGTTTGATCCATATTTCAAATGCTTGTATCATAATACTTGTATGCTATCATTTAATCATTTACAGATCTTCTTCTTGTTGAGAAAGACAGTCTCAATTCCCATATCTGCTTAAAACAAAGGATTCTTTGCGTAATATTTCGTTCTTGCGGTTTCTTAAACGCAGAAATGCTATATTCTTTCTTTTCAGTCTCTTCATCAAATCCATCTCTTTCACTTCCGTCTTCACTATTTAATTTGTCAGAGTATATCGTGGTGTATGGTTCTATTTCAGGGAAGTATTCTTCTCGGATATTGTTGAATAGATGGAATTCTTCAACTAAATGTTTGAATTTATTCTCATCCATTTCAAGGCTATTGAAGAACAATATCAAAAGTTCAAAGCAAGATAATTGAGCTCGAAAAATCGAAGCATATCCTTCTCTTTCATCATCGTCAATAAGTTTACTGGTTTTTACATATTTCACAATTCGATAAGCATACCTAAAGTAATGGTCTAATGTACCATCAAAGAAGTATTCCCTAATGTCATTCATTGAGATTCCGGGACTCGTCTCAACTAGTCCTCTAATTCCTCTAACCACTTGTCCATTACCTCCAGTCACAAATTTTTCCAAATATAGGTATCTAAAGATTTGCCGCCCTTGATATATCTTCTCTGTTTCAGGAACAGTTGCTGTTGTTGCTTCGTTGGATTGATACAATGAACTTTGTAGAAGAGGATTTGCTATATCCTTCACAGGTTCTTTATAAACAAGATGCGAAACAATCTCTTCAAATGTCGATGTCATATTAAAGAAAACATTTTCGAATTGGCTTTTTCGGGCAAGTTTCTCATTGTTGTTATCTTTTCTATTTTGAATAACAAAAGTAATAACCACAGCGGCAAATGCTAAGAGAGAGAAACAAGCATTCATAAGTCCAGCACTATCGCCAAACGTACCGAGAGATGAAAGATAGTCCTCTTTGTCTGGCTTATAGAAAAAAGCCATTATCCATGGGGTAACGAGCAATATTAGCCATATAGCCAAACCAAATGTAATACCAATCCCCAACAGTGTAACTATGATATTTCGTAGTGTTTTCATTTACATTTATTGATTTGGTTCAAAATATCTTCTATATTCGTCCTTTAGAGGTACGTTCAACAACATATCTTTAAGTTCGTTGGCGTGTCTGCCACTAAATTCTATATCCTTGCAGAAATCAGACCAATAGTCGGTTGGCGAATCGTATATATAAGCCAAATCATCATTCGAGAAATACGGATGCAGCTTATTTACTACATTTATTCCACCTTCATTCAACTCTTTCTCTATTCTTTGTTTGCTATCACCTGGATTCTGATGAAGATTTCGCTCCAATGCTGCAACAGACACTTCTTTGCTGTCTAATATTTGTTTAGCTTTAGGAGCAAGGATATCGTCATGTGGTCTTAACGTTTTCCCATGCTGAAATCTGTCATATATTCTTTGTGATATATTATTATCATGTTTAAACACAAATCCTACAGTAAATCGATGGTCTTTGAAATCAACATCTTTAGGTAAATTAATAGCAAATTCTTTTTGTAAACCTGATCTAACAAATGGTTGCTGCCCAACAGTCGATAATCCTGGGATAAGTCCAAATGGAGCCATTAGATTAAATACATAGAGTATTCCAGTCTTTGTGTTATCAGAATTGTCTATTGGCTTATATCGTTGTTCAGTTTCATCAAATTTTGTTACAGCAAAGAATGAAGCAATTTCGATGTCGGATGTCAGAGATAACAATTGTGTAGGAAATCCATATGACATGGCTATGCCATATGGATTCTCCATAACGAGACGAAACTTGTCCGTTAGTTGAATACCATCTTTAAACAATTGGTATATAGGATGGGAGTTTAACAACAGTTCAAGTTCATTTCTTTTAATATTCTCAATGGTGCATCTGTCTTTCCAATTTCTAAAAAAAACAGGTTTACACGTCGGATGCACTGTTGATTCTCCTCTAAATAATGCACAACTACAGCCAATATTCGGCTTCAAAGAATATCGACCACTCATCAAGCGAGTGACAACAAAACAATTTCGTTTCTGTACCAATCGCTCTAATGGATTTAAATGAACGATTGGTTGCCGAGACAATACATATTTCAAATCTTCTACCAAACTATCTAGTGTTGGCAGATTTTCGTATTTTGCGTCATAAATCATATATTCACAATAAATCTACAAAACGGGCTACTTAGCCCCATTCCCGAAAAGTAGCTCATGATAAAAAGGGTGGAGGCATCCGTTCGCCAGATATATCTGTTACTTTTTACTTGCCTTCTCAATATCCCTTGTTTCTTCTTTAGCCTCTGTCACAGCCATTTTGATGACCATGCCAATAAAACCAACGACAGCTAATCCTATTACTCCTAAAATTATTTTCCACCACATTACTTTTCTAATTTTAAGATGTCTATGATGTCCTGTATATTCACAAATAATGAGCCTATCACTTGAACTTAGCCCCGATAAACTGCGGCACCTTCCACAGCATCTTCTCCAACTTTGTCAATGTAGGATTCATGCCGTGCGACTGATACATTCTGATATCCTCCTTCCACATCTGCTTCCTTCGAGCGGAGTCCGTACTCAGTCCGCCCATGCGCATTCTCACGATATATTCATGCAGATAAGTGACGATCAACTCGCCGCCAAACAGATAGCGGAAGAGGAAGTCCGAGTCGGCGGCTATCTTATAGCTCTCGTTATACAGTCCCTTGCGCTCTATGGCGCTGCGCTTGATATAGCAAGTGGGATGGAGCGGCAACCAACCGTGACGAACTTTCCACAGACGATAGTCGCCACCAATCCAGTTGCGCACCACCTTATCCGTGTTCTCGGCATTCACAAACAATCCGTCACCATACAGAAAATCGGCATGAGTCTCCTCAAACCGCTTCACTATATTGGATACAGTCTGAGGAGAATACAGAAAGTCGTCCGAATGTACCAGACCGATGACATCGCCAGTAGCAGCCCTAATGCCCTTGTTGATAGCCTCGTACATGCCATGGTCAGGCTCAGAGATTATCTTACTTATCCTGTCCTTATACTCATTGATGATTGAGAGCGAACCGTCCTTAGAAGCACCATCCACCACGATATACTCAATGTCAGGATAGTCCTGCGCCAACACACTCTCTATACAACCGCGTATAGTCTTCTCACGGTTGTAACAACTTGTTATGATTGAAACTTTCATTGTCAGTTTATTCTTTTATTTTCCGTTCCCTGATCTTCACCGCAGGATTACCTTGGTATATAGCGTTTTCCTCCATATCCTTTGTAGCCACGCTGCCTACAGTAAGTATTGCGTTACGACGAACAGTTACGCCAGGACATACCGTTGTCTTTGCGCCAATCCATGCCCCGTCCTCCACTTTTATTGGTGCATTGCGATATGGCATGGAGGATATTGTATAGTCGTGATTGCCGGTCAGGAGCAAAGCCCCCTGCGATATGCACACATTGCTGCCTATGACCACCTTGTCAAGATTGTCAATCCAGCAATTTTCACCTAACCAGCAGTCGTCACCCACCACCAAATTCCAAGGCGACTTGATGATAACATTGTTCTTGATAACCAATCCTTTGCCGATCTTTGCCCCGAATATGCGAAGCAATGTAATCTTGATACTCATGAATGGATTCCACGAAGCTCTCACGAGGAGGGCGTTCACAAAATACCATATCGTAGTCTTTAGAAATCCTGCCCCCTTGTTGAAATCAGAACCATCAAAGGCAGCAAGTCTTACTTGTATGTCGTTCATAAAAATCAATAATGATGTTTCGTTATTAACTTGATATTTAAGCTGATCTTATTCAAGAAAAAGCTCTTTGCCTCCATTGGCATCAGATGCTTGTATTTTCGGCAACGCTTATAAAAATAGAAGACCGATAGTATTTTGCGTTGCAGTCTGTTTTTGCCTTCCCTATATGTTACATTCTTCCTTCCGAAGTTTCCACCTTTAAAAACCTCATTAAGAAGAAAGTCTGCATATTGCTTATTCATCTTAAAAGGCAATAGGTCTGCTTTAAGTCCAAGTTTATTGACTAATATGTAGCCGATGCTTTCGGTAACGTTTACAAGTTGTAATTCATTAAGATAAGCATTCAGTTTTTCTTTATCTATTACACTATGATATTTGTCCAAATAAAGAGCCAAATCGCAAAGCTGTCTAAGACCTATTCCTGCCGCTAATAGGTGCTTGCTTATGTGAATGATTTGGTGAAGTACTGACAGAGTAGGAGGCACAGTTTCAGTCTGTTCGCCTTCAATGTCCACAAAGCATGGTTCATTATTATCAAACTCTTCATCAATAATCCTTTGCAGTCTCTTTTGTAATGTTCTATTTTCAAAAAGACACAAATGATAATGCAACTCTATTATATTTCTGTTCAAAGTGAAGCAGAAATGCTGATTATCTCGTTTATTATCATCCGATATAGCCGCAGTCTTATCCTTCGTTTTAGCCCAAGCTACAGCCTTATAACAGTCGTTGTGTTTCTTGAAATACACATCTATATCACCGCATTGACGATGCAAAGGAAAAGGATAATTGGCAGCAAACGCTTGACCTTTCATTAAGATGGGTGAGAGCCCCATTTCTTTTAGCAATCCGAAGACCTTACCCACCGAGAGATTCATTATTCGGTTTTCCCGCTCCTGTTTGATTACATAGCAAGCCCATTTCATACTTCCCTTACTGTCATATTGCTTTGGTGTCAGGAATCTGAACGAGTCTGCTATTAAAGCCAGTACACATTGTTCTTTAGCAAGGTCATACAAACAGTTCCAGTCAACATCTGCAATATTTTTGACATATTGTTTGTCTTGCCACAAAGCAGTCTTCAGTAGATTAAACAGATCTTTTATTGTTTGTGTTTTCATAAATGATATGATTTTGTGTTTTTATAAAACCTTACCTCTCTTTTAATATACTTCTTGTTTGATAATCAGCGTATATTTTTCCATCATCACTTTAGCAACCTTATCAGATGAAAAATGTTGAATTACATATTCACGTCCGCGTCGTCCTTTATCCTCCGCTGTCTGCTCAGAACAGTCTAAAGCCTCACCGATAGCTGCAGCAACTTTCTCAGGTGTTCTTTCAATCCACCATCCAATAGATTGCTCGTTTATACAAGCCCAAGGCGCACCCTTACAAGTTATGACAGGTGTTCCTGAAAGATAAGCTTCGGCTATGACTATGCCAAAATTCTCGTTCAACGTAGGCAAGATAAAGAAATCGGCATGTTGCATGAGCGTCCATTTCTCTTTACCAAAGACCCCACCAGGAAACGAAACAATATCGTTAAGACCATAGTTATCACACATGCGTTTTAATGTAGAAAGATACCCTTCTGTGTCTGGGCCAGCAATAATCACCTTGTAACCATGCAACTTATCTTTAATCAGCGATAACGCATCGATAAGCACGCCAGCTCCTTTGTTGGGTCTCAACAATCCCATATATAGTAAAGAATGTGTACGTTCCCATGATTTCTTTATTTCAATACCATCAACTATTACTCCGTTAGGAACGACCTCCACCTTATCATTATATTTAAGCTTCAGTAGGTTTGCTTTTTCACTTTCAGCTGTTGCAATCAAAGCGTCAGCCTTACGTAGTGCACGTTTCTGATACATAATTAAGGCTGGCAACTTTTTTGTCCAGTGGTTTTTTGCCAAGACCCAAGGTTCGAGCATACCATGTGGAGAGACTACAGTAGGTATGCCTCGCTTTTTAGCCCAAAAGACCGTAAATGAGCATAATGGAGCCCAGCAACTGTTTATATGCACAATGTCAGGCTTTATCTCGTCAAGCAATCTACAGAATAGTTTCTTTGCCTTAAACCATTGCAGTTGACCACATTCCATGTAGTGAATGGTGCAGTTGTCAAGACTCAATTCTTTATCCGAATGATGCGTTACAATGTGCAGATCAACCATCTTACCTAATGAATGAGCTAAGAGTTGAAGATACGAGCTTACTCCACCAAAATTTTGGTCGATAGAAGGAATGTAATGTATTACTATCATAATATTAACCTTATGATCTATTCTATAAAAGGTATACCTATTCTTATTACCACAAACGACAAGAGTTGTCACCAGTGATACGTCCAACAAAATAGCGAGCCACAGCCTTACCGTTTATGTGTTCTTCACACCATTTTGTGCGGAATGCCCTGTCGGCACGCACCTCGTCAATATGGCCGTTGCACCACTCCATACAGTTTGCCAACATGCCAGCATTGCCCCTACGGAACACCCTTCCTAAACGTTTCTCGCTGTTTAACAAGTCGCTTGCTCCACAAGCATCGCTACATATCACATAGCATCCAGCTTGTAAAGCCTCGTTGACGACAGCTCCCCAACCATCATAAATGCTGGGTAGAATAAGCACATCAGCTTGTTGCATGTATGAAGGGACTTCTGTTTGTGGTTTTGTGCCTAACAATTCGATGACATTGTTCAATTTGTTGTCGACGACATATTTTTCCAATTCAGTACGTATAGGTCCGTCGCCAATAAATTTTACGCCACCCGTAAACGGGTGGCTCAGCCTGGAAAGAGCCCTTGCGATAGTCAAGGGCTCTTTCCTTGCTGACAGGCTACCGCAATACAGGTATTGCGGTAGCCTGTCAGCAAGGAGGGGCTTCGCCCCTGCTTTCGCGGGTTCTGTGCAGTAGCAGAATGGTAGCACCTGCCAGTTCATACCAAGAGACGAGAAATAGTTTACCGCCTCCTGTCCCATAGCGAAAACCATTTTTATATGTTTTGCAAACTTACGGTCCTGTATCCAGAAACGCAGACGATGAATCCAGTAAGGTTTAGCGTTTGGTCTATTATGCTTAAAATCGTAGGTGTTAGGACGTTCGCTAATCATTCCACGATTCAAGTTATATTGCAGACTCATCTTCAAGCACTTAAAAACAAAGGCGTAAGCTCTGATTCCAGAAAACCAGTGCCAACTCTCTTCTTCGCGTTCTTTCAGCAAAGCGTTAATGGTCGTATCGTCGGGGTTAACATATAACTTGCATCTGTCAAGCCCCTCATACTGACCTACGCTCCACCCCATTTCTTTACGGTCTGTGCTTACATCCTCTGCTGCACACACCACCACTTCGTCCACCCTGTCGTCATCCATCAAGTGGACGATAAAAGGCAGCAGATGTGGACTAAGACAATTCTGCCAAAATACTATTCTCATTTCTTATTCTTTGTTTTTCCAAGTTTCAATAATCTTCTGTCAAACCATTTCGACTGTTTATAAACAGAGAGGTCAAGATCTTCTTCTCTTAACACCCCTTTACGGAACGAATCGATGACGCTATAATTTAGCCAGAACAGACAGCACAACACCGCACCTACCGTTGTGATATATCCTTCACTGATGGGCTGCATAACAAACATCACACACATACCAGAATACCAGGCAGCACAATAAGAGTTGCTGCGGTGTCTGAACAGATAAACGATGTTAGGTAACACAATAATCAGAATGCAGACAGCACCCAGCAAACCAGTCTGACTAAGAACAGACAGCCAACCAGATCCGCTCTCAATTGTTCCTCCAAGTTCTTCTGCTATGTCAGCACCAAGCCCATATTTAATTCTTGCAAATCCCACACCGTAGACAGGGCTTTCCTTAAATTCAATGATACGGAACGGCCATGTTGCGTCACGCGAACTTACGTCTGCACTTTCAATCTGGTTGGCATTTTTTGCCATCATAAACCTAAACTTGTCGCCAAATAGCGAAGACACAACAAAGATTCCAATCCCAAACAGTACGGCAGCGCCCAACAACTTTTTAGGATTCTTGCTGTTCAACTTGTAGAGAACGAAGATCACCGAAAGCAAGGTGCAGATAAGACCCATTCGTGATGATGCCATACCCATCATTGATATAGCACAGACAAGACATCCAAGCATTATGATTTTTTCTATCTTTGAAAATGTCTTTATATATTTGCCACAAAACGCGATTATGAACATGATAGAGACAGCTCCCAACAGTCCCATCTCGTTATTCATTGTCGAACCAGTGTAAAGACCGATGTTTTGATAAGTAGACGCTTGACTGCTGTTTATTTGTCCTGTGGCAAACATAATATAGTTTATCACGACAAGAATAGTCGACAAAATACAGAATGTATGAAAAAGGTGTAGGCGCATCAGAGCAATTCGTCTGCTGTTCACGAGGTTTGAGAAACTTACGAGTAGGCCAGCAAACACAATTAATCGTTCCGTTGTTCGGTAATATTTTGGAATGTCGTTAAACATATAACTTAGAAGACAAACACCAAGATATGCCACAAACACCCATCCTATTTTTTTGCTATGCATTAAGCAATAGATAGCCGTTAATCCTAATATAGGATAATAAAGCTGATAACCAATAGGGCCCATGATGCCCGACATATCCATAGCAAAGAACACAAAGGCGCACAGGAAAGAAAGCGACCAAAAATGAGCGTACAGATAGTTTATAAGAATTTTCATACGAATTATAACTTTTCTATTTTATTAAGAAAATCAGTGATAAGCACATTAATGTCATAAGGCTTACACAGTTGTTGTTGTGTAGGTTGCAGATAAAACTGTTCTATCTTGTCCGCCAATCCTACAAAATCATGAGCCATGATAAGCCATTTGTCGGCTTCTGCAGGGTCGACACACTCGGCAGCCCCCTGTGCTTTTACTCCAATAAATGGAACCCCACAAGCATAAGCCTCCGTGTAGACGCATCCAAAGCCCTCATAAATGCTTGGAAGCACAAAAATGTTGAGAGAGTTATAATAATGTGGAAGATGGTCATGTGTCATTTCTTTTACCCATTCAACATATTCTGTCAAACCATGCTCTTTTACATATGTCTCACACATTGTTTTTGTTTCTCCACTTCCTAAAAGCGACAGTCGCATATTAGTATAGCCTTTACCAATAAGAATGTCGAACGCCTTTAGAAGCGTTATATGATCTTTCAGCTCTTGAAAGTTGGCAATGCATCCTATTCGGAACACACCATCGTTCTCTCTATCTTGTTTAAAGAAAATGCTTGTGTCTACGCCATTGTTCAAGATACATATAGCCTTAGGTTTTACGTGTGGAAAATCTTTAACACATTCCAGTCTATCAAGATAGCTTTTATATATCTCTGCCTTTCTTGCCTTTGGAAAAGCAAGCAGATTGTCTTCCACAGGCTTACTTATACTTATAAGCATATCGGCATGGTTAAAGGCCTCCAAACTTTTTCTTGCCCTATAGCGCACGTTCCATCTTTTGTTTGCCCATTTGCCATTTCGTAAGCAATAAGGATCGAGATCATGAAACTGTACAAGCACTTTAGTTTTTTTATTTCTTCCTTTAACGCCGAAACCGAACGCTGCATGGTTTGCAGTATGGCAATGCACCACAGCCACATCTTTTGTATTGATGCCCATGTGTTGCAAACTACGCACAAACAAGCGTCCAACAATCTTCTCTGTCAGACCATTAAGAATGTATGAAGGCATCAGCAAAGGTTTTATGGTATGCACCTTTATGCCGTCAATCACATAGTCGAGTTGCTCTTCACCAAAAGTAAGAGTTTTTATCACCACCACGTTATAGTCAGACAAACGTTTTATAGCCTTCACTTGGTCAAGGACATAAGCACCTTGCCAATGAGTCGGAGAAGGAAAGAAAGGAGTTACGCAGATATAGATTTTTTTATTTTTTGTCACGTGATTTTATTTAATTGAGAAAACAAATTATCTGTTACCAGTCAATGCCGGAACATATTTTTTTATAAATGGATAAATCAATGTAAGAACAATAACAAGGAAACAGTCGCCGAGCAATGTGCCTATTGTTCCTCCTTGATAATGGGTTAACGCTTGCAGAGGGCGCATAGCCATCATGTGAAGGCACATCACCACTATTGATGCTTTTGACACTTCAACAATAAATGCCAATTTAACGCCATTAAGTAGTTTGCATAAACCGAAGAACGCTACCAATCCCACTGCTGTTCCCAGAACACCCATCACACCATTAAGTTTTGCTGCGATATAGTTAGGTTGTCCATACTGAAGATAGTTTTCCCAACATAGCCATCCAGCTACCACAATAATAATGCACCACAATACTTTCGGTATCGTTATTAGTTGTTTAAACCGCTTGAAGAGAATGCCAACTATGAACCACAGGGCTCCTGCCAATCCACAGTCGATCGAGAACGGATATTGCGCCCCTGTCTCTCTACGAACATACATCAGAACAGCCCACAGAACTATGCCAACAAACGCATATTTCCATGATGTCATAACAAACTTACACAAATATCTACACCATATAAGCGCAAGCAGGAACCATGTTGGACCAACAAAGATGCCGTTTGCTAATCCAAAGGTTGTGCGCCACAGTTGGTTTATTATGTATAGATTCCAATCTACCCCCCGAAATGCATATTTTAGCAATACAGATTGCAAGATAATAGGAGAAGCCGATAATGTTGAAACCGATATAAGGTATAAGCAATGTTTTCACATTGCTTACCGATATCTCATGCCAAGACCGCGATGTCTTAAACAAATATCCACTTACAAAAAAGAAAAGCGGCATATGTATGACAAAGATAAAGCTTGTCACGTCTTTTGAGGCATATACGCTGTGTCCCATCACAACGAGTAAGATGCCAAGGGCTTTAGCCCAATCTATCCAATTCTCTCTTTGCATATCGAAATTGAATTCTTTCACTTTATTCATTTTTTATATTTTTAAGAATTTACGCAAATTATAGAATATAATTGTAAACAATATTGTTAGGCTTAAGAATTGCAACAATGGCAAAACTGTATAGAGAGGACGAAGAATCATCAATGCTTTGTTGTGGACAAGATATATGTCGTACGAGCAAGCAGAAAACCAGTGAGGGTAATTGTTTATTTCAATGTTATAAAAAGCAGAGAAAAAGATAAAAGCAAGGATGAACACAATGTCAAACATAAGATGTATGACAAACATATTGGTATGAAACATTGCACATACCGCAATCACGCCTATTAATCAAACACCCCAAACATATCGTTTCCTTGCAAGCTGCCACCACGCATCACCATGTTCTGCAATGTTGACTCCTACAAAGAACATAAAAACCGAACCGCCATGTACCAAGCTCGAGTTTGTCCACCATACAGCAATAATGCTTATAAGTGAAAGGGCTAACAACCTATATTTTATAATGATATTATAAATTGCAAAGAATACGTAAAGCCATATTATTGTTCTTACGAACCATAAAACCTCATCATTAAACTGCCAAAATATTCCTTTTAGCAGCGATATGTCATATTTACCCCCCCCCAATTACATTATAACCAGCCCATAATGCAGATACAAGAACAGCTGGTAAATAAGTTTTTATCAGACGTTTTTTAAAGAATGAAGGAACCGATAAATGTTTAGCTTGTTCACTCTTCATCAAACCATAGCCTGACAAAAAGAAGAAGATGGCTACACCAAGATAACCTCCTTGAGTAGCAAATAGAAAATATACCACATTGCTTGCTCCTTCAACACTACGTATCTGAGAGAAGTGGTGTAAGGCTATCATTAAGCATGATAGAAACTTTATAAAATCAGTAAGACCACGATTAAACTGTAGAGTTTTGTTTCGTGATAGTTGAATGTTCATAATCTATTTTTTTATTCAAGTTTGAAAACTGGCATCAACGACCGATTCTTCATAAAATATTTGGTGCCAGAAAGCTCGAAATGTAGCAAGTATTTATTGTCTGATAGCGTTATGCGCGGAAGGAAGAATATGCTTGTCATTGCGTTTGCGTCAGGCAAATTGCTTACAGCACACTGATAGCCAGCGCGTTTAGCAATCTCTTGACATCCATTATCTACCGATTGTATCTCTCCGTAGGGATAGCTTAGAGGTACAGCCTTCGTACCAGTTGGAGCCAAAGTATCAATCTCCTTAAGTTTCTCTTCCTTGTCAAGAGCACTCAGAGGAAAATGTTCGTATGTGTGCCATCCCACGAGCCATCCTGCTTTACGTATGGCTTCCATATCGCTTGAAGAAAAGCCAGTAAGGCGTAAGCGTAGATATTCCTTATCACATTTGTCTAACAAAGATGATATGGTTACGATAGAGTTTAGAGCATTTAATAAACCATAGCCTTTTGTCTTGTTGTCTTTTACAAACGAAGGCCATATTGCTTTTTGCCAAACCATATCTCTGTTTATGTCATCAACAACAATGTTTCTGACCACAGCTGTAGGGTAGTCAATGGCATATTCGCCATTAGGAACAAGCCATGTCCAATGCATAAGCAAATCTACGACAAGAGCATCTGATGGAGATGCGTTGTCATAAAGCTTACCACAAGCGAAAATTATACCACCTATTGCGTTTTCCATTAAAGGAGCTGCCACCTCATATTGGTTACGATAACCATCATCGAAGGTGATAGTTGCTCCTTTGTTGTCGCAGATGTCAGTGGTAAACTGAAAATGCTTACCTATCTCATATATTTTCATTGTGAACGACTCTTCTGTATCAGTCAAGCCAATTCTCTTACCTTGTGGAAGCAGTCTTTCTGGCATTACATTATGAAATGTGATGATACGCTTTGCTTTCCGGTTTAGAAAATAGAAGAGAGCGTCAACTCCTGTCCAATAAAATGACGCAGCTATAAGTTTTACGATTTGTTGTTTCATGTATTTTTCGAATTAAGCATTTGTTGCCAAAGTTTGGTTACTTTATTTATATAAAAATCTTTTGCACGATCTATGGCTGCTTGTTGCAGATACTTAACTCTCTCCTTATTTTGTAGTAATTCTACTACTACATTGGTGTAAGCGATTTCATCAAAACATTTAACAGTCAAGCCTGCATCTGCAATAATTTCTTTTGGTGAGATTGGACAATCGAAACTAATACATGGTACGCCATAATACATAGCTTCAATCAGTACCATGCCAAATCCCTCCGTATCAGAGGTCATAAGACAAAGATCGGCATGTGTATATATATTCTTTAAATCTGACGAGAAACCTTTAAGTTCTATACGAGGAAGATCATTCGACTGGATAAACCGCTTCATCTCATCTTGCATGTATCCATCTCCATAAATTGTTAGAGTGTAATCAACAAGTTGGGTCGATAAGTGTTTCCACATACGCAGAAGCCTCATAACGCCTTTTTCATGAGAAAGTCTGCCTACATATACAATTGTTTTATTATTCAACGAACTAATCTCTGTGCTTTCCTGTGATTGCATTAACGGATCAGGTATTAGAGCAATCTTATTATGTGCAGACAAATGAAATACGTTTTGAATTTCAGCCTGTGCTGCATTTGTAAGACAAATCAAATTGTCAAAATGTGGAATGCTTCTATGCCATTTTTTTATATTCGCTTTTAATAACACCATTGATAGTGTGCGAGGGATAAAAGACTTGTTATGAATTACAGATTTCAAGTTGTTTTCATAACCAACAACACTCCAATGAAACACTTGAGCCGTTTTCCAAGGTCCATCTGTGGGAATAGCTGAACACAGGTCATAGGTGTGATTTATAATCCAATCAACCTGCACTTTATATGCAATCTTACGAATAACCTTCTTTAAAAAGTTATCGGATAGCTTGTTGCCAAGCAATTTGTTCAGTGGATTATTGAGCAATCGATGATAGCGTGAAAACTGTGTTGGAGTCATGTTTAAAACATGAGAGTTTTCTCCATTATAGATATAACGCGAAATGAGATAACAATCTATGCCTAAATTCTGCAATTCACGCATGAGATTGAACGTTAGAATCTCCGTTCCTCCATGAGCTGTTGAGTCTGATACGACGAATAATACCTTCATCTATATTTACTTTATATTCAAATGGAACACTTTGCGCAGAATCATTTTACCAAACTGACGAGCATGAATTAGTGTTGATACAATAAATGGCATGGGGTCCTTTTTGTTCATAACGAAAAATGCACCTGATTTATGAAAATCCTTTATCCACTGCCATAAAGAGACTTTGCCCTCAATTATATTATACATATCGTTCTCATGCATTAGAAAGAATGGTGACTTTACTTCTACTTGATTCAGTTGCTCAGATGTGATATCACCATTCAAATATTTTACCCAAAGATTTGCGTAGTTTGCTCCAGCTGCTGTATATATGTATGCAAGACCATCATTTCTCAAATTAGTTTCAAGGAAATAGAATGTGTCGTCCTTAACAAGCATATCAACGCTAAAAATACCTTCATAACCTATATCTGCTATAAGTTTCTTGATACCATCATAATTGATTCGAGGATATACAGAACAATCATCTAAACGCATATACTCTCCCATGCGGATTAAATCCTCACGTACCTTACGAATGACTCCTGGTATAATAATATCTTTGCCATGATTGATAGATATACCTGTCATACTAACCTCGTAATCCTTGTTTATAAATTCTTGTACAAGATATTTCACACCTTCTCTGAGGCAAGCAGACAATTCTTCTTTACTGCGACAAATATGTATATCCCATTTACCGCTAACCACACTATTATCACCTTTTGTAATGCATGGATATACGACATCTTCAGGAATTTTTTCACCACCTGTAATATTCCAAGTTTTAATAAGGGGTAGATTATATTTTTTTGCAAGAACGAAAGTGTTGTTTTTATCAAGATATTTATTGATAAGTCCTTGGGTGTTGTTGGCGTTAAAGATATAAAAATAATCTTGTAACTTATCATAGTTTGCATCCAACAAACTAATTGTTGGATCGCTACCACAGAAAATGGCAGATTTCTCCTTTTCATTTTTATAGTTGGTGAGAAGTACGTCAATGGCTTCTTCCATACTTTTCAGATAATGTATTTTTTCTACATATTTACTGAATCGAATAAAGCAGTCACTTTTTTTACAAGGTTCAATTAACAAAGTTACCTTGTTACCTTCTTCACCAAGACTACGAACGAGTCCTACGGTGTTTTGTAAACAATTACCAAAAATTATTAGTCTCATAATTATATAATATATTTATAATAGTCTGTTACCTAATCATTGCAATATGATAACATCCTAAATTTGATTATGTGTTTATTTTATTGTATTTCTCCAAAACAAAAGACTTTAAACCTTCCAAACTATCTAATGAACAATATTTTGCTAAATTGAATTTTAATGATTCATTCGGCAAATTAAATGAGAAATTGAGTTTTTCGGAAATATATCGTCTAATGCAAGGAATTAAGTAATCTTTACCAGAAACAATAGTCAATAATGATTTTAACTCAATGGGAAACCTATACCTCATATCTTTAATTTCATCATCAAACTGTTGCTCACTCAGGTATTGAGGTACCAAAACATTTTTGATATTTTTAAGTTCCTCATTAATTTTATTGCAATCTATTACATATGCCTTGCTCTTAAAGTTATCAGAATGTTTTATCTTAAAATTATTTATATGCTTTTGTTCTAATGCAAAATGAAAGAATAATTGTGTAAGAGGCTCTGTAATAGATGTCATAAACTTGTCTATCTTCAATGTTTCAGACAATTTTTTCATATCCATTTGTCCATACAGAGAGTATGCAAGATTAACAATACTATCATTATCAATCACCTTGTTTTCTATACAATAGGCATCAAGCACATATAGCGAAGATGTTGATTGTTTGGGTGAAAAAATGGTATATATGTCACCATCGATAATATAAATTCCTTTAGGGTCAGGGTTGTTCTTACTTGCTTGTTCTACTATTTGACAACTACCAAGTGGCGTTATATCATTAATGTGACATCCTGTACCATCTAACAGCCTTCCAAGCAATCGCACATAAAACTGACGATCTTCCTCTTTGTCTTCAGTATAAATATTTACACTGTTTCTATATGATTTAAAGGCAGATGTCAGTTCTAAACTTTCTTCAGAATAAACTAAATCCATCTTTATTCGCTTATAGAAAGATCTTCACACATAGGTCTACGCTCCTTTTTTGCAATTATTGAAGGAGAATGTGTGGCTAAAATGAACTGACCATCAGGACAAGCTTCTAATAGTGCGTCAACAAAGCGTTCTTGCCAAGTTATATGTAGTGAAACTTCTGGTTCATCAACAATATATATACGTTGTCTGCGCCCATCAACTTTGAATGCAAGATATGCCATGAGAGTTATTATCTGCTTTTCACCTGAAGACAATTCTTCGACATGCATTCTTTGACTTTTTCTTCTTTTGTTCATTACCAAGATATCGCCATTACCTGCAACACTAATACTTTTTTCTCCTTCTCTAAGGAACATGTTAACACTATTGACAAACCTTGTAATAGGAGAACGAAGATCAGAAATTTTGTCAGAGTTTTCCTTAGCATACTCAGCTATTTTCTTAATCTTATTAAGTTGAAAACTCAACATCAATAAATACATAGCTTTATCTTGTAGTGCGTTTGGTAACCCATTTGGGGTGATATTTACGGAATTAACATATTCGTTTATATTATTTTCGAAAACATCAATAAACTCTGATATTTTCTTTGTTATTTTTGTCTGACTTTCATCATTTGACAGTTTTGATAACACATCCTTTGCTTCTTGTATTTTCTTATAATCTTTACCCCAATTACTCTTAATGCTATCTTTTTCTAAAGGTGATAACATTTCGTCATATACTTTATCTTTGAACTCTTCAGACAGTTTACTCTGTCTTCTTGCTGATTCAAGAATAAAGTCATATACCAATAATTGCACCTTCATAAGAGCCTTTGCCATGTCATCTGATTTGTCGCTCTCGTATGTAACGGGGAACGTTGTAGTCCTGTTCCTTATGATTGGCCTTTTGGGGGAATGTGTTCGATTAAGTCCCAAAATGACAGGCATAGATATTCTCCTTATAACATTATATACTTTAGTTGCAGAAAAATCCATATACATTCTTTCCAGTTCCTCATCTTCAAGCGAAAAACTCTCTTTGCTTTTGCTAAGTAGAAGATATCTGGATACATCAAAAGAATATACCTTCTCCTCAACCCCATTATTGTAACCAATCCTTACAGCATCATTTTCTTTACGACAATAAAGAGATGTATTCTTACTTTGGTCATCTTCAAGTTCTAATTTTAAATAAGAAAATTCTATTTCAACAAGTTCTTTAAGGCTCGGCTTCAATAAACCATTCAGAAGCTTCAAAACGGTTGTTTTTCCAGAACCATTAATGCCTATAAGAAATGTTACACTATCGCGAAAGTTTATCTTTTTGGTTATATACCCTCGCATGTTTTCTACATAGAAAGATATCAATTTCATAAGTTATTCTCCTATAATGATTTGTAAATGAAGTTTACGTAAAACATAAACTGTTAACATACTTCCTATTATTGAACACACAAATACTAATGGCACCATTATTATAGTCGGTAAAACAATGGGGAGTATCGAATACATAGCATATATAATCATTACATGGAATAAATATATTGCATAACTCTGGTGTAGTATTATTTGCATTATTTTATTGTTTTGTACTTTGGGTAATGTGATTTTAGCTAATGGAAAAAGTGACAGAATGAATGCAATAGGTAACAGTATGCCCATAAGATTGTCTAACCACCCAATATCTGTTATCTTATTAATTGAACCTACTATAAGTATTAAACAAATACCAGTTAAAAGCATATTCTTTCCGACCAACTCAGAATGTTTTTGCAGTATCATTCCCACTAAGAAATATGGCAGATAATGAATTGCGTTACTTAAGCACATGAAATTAAAGTTGATGAATAATGAATAGAAAAGGGCAAATAATATACTTGTGATTAATGATAAAAAAACTCCTATTGAGGCTTTATTCAATATCCACGCAATTATAAATATCCAAAATAGCGAAGGCAAATACCAAAGATGCCGCTCTTCTCCCATACAGCAAATCACATTATACACAATTGATAGAAATCCCCCCCCATGACTCATTTTTAAAAAATATAATAATGGAGCTAGAAATAAAGATCCTACGGCTAAAAATGGAATGCCGATTCTTAAAATTTTATTCTTTAGAAAAGGGAGAAATAAGATGTACTTGCCTTTATTTAATCCTATTTGAAATATTGCACCACTTAAAGCAATAAACAAAGGCATATGAAAAAGGTATATTGCAGTACATAAAAATGTCAACCATATATTCCCGGCAAGTCCGAAACTTTCTCCTCGATACAAAATTGTAATGTGACCAATAACTACTAGGAGTATAGCAAAAACCTTTAGTAGATCATAAGAATTTTTCATACCATGATTCTTTTTCTTACAGCAGTTACCATTTTAAATAATATAGCTCTAAACTTAAAGGATAAAGTCAATTCCTTTTTATACAAAGGTAAGATTTCCTTACTCAGTTCATCGTGATATAATGTTGCTGCCAACCATGTCTGACGTAGGTATTTATCTTTGCATTTCTTATAGTTGTTGACATCAAACACTTCCTTAAAATCATTTATATTACCTGTCGCATCTAAACTTAACAATGTACGAATACATTTAAAACACGTTCCATCGTTTTTCGGTTCTCGAACACAAACATTAAGGTATTTTTGAGCAGGTTTGTATGTTGCTAATAAACGTGTTTTGTCAATGCGTTTTATAGAACCTCCTGCAGAATAAACTTTTAATTCTCCGATTGAGATAGTATAGAATGTAAGCAAATCATACATAGCAGAATCCAGTTCTTCGTTCGTATGTATTTTATATGTTCTAAAGTCAATATAAGGATATCCTGCTGAATAATAATATCTGCTTATGCCTTTTTGAAGCAACAAAATGCAAAATGCTGCCATATATGAATGGTTGCTTACATGGGAGTATGTACCATGACGTTGAATGAAATCATGAATATCAGAAGAAACTGTATAAAATGTATATCCATATTCCTCTGCAAAAGATTTACAGAGATTATACCTTCCTTCGTACAATTTTCTGTCATGTTCGGAACCACTACCTGTTTGATGCGATCCGACATTGTAAAAAGCAAGATGAGTAATCCTAAAAGACTGAATATGACTCTTTTCATGAACACATAATGTATGTAAACAATCTATGCCACAACTTATGCCAGTTGCAACAATATTGCCGGTATGTTCACACTTTGCAGTTGTGACAATATTCAACTTCGTTCTATGAAGTCCACTTCCCTCAAAAGCTATAGCATCAATAAAATGGTTATCTAAGTTGTAGTATAAATCTTCTGATATAGGAATGTCTGATTTGAAATCATATCCGTTGCTCATAGCAAAGTACATAAGCCCCACAACAAAAGTATCACATCGGTCTACAGTTAGATATTGTTGCATATTGGGTGATACGACAGTGTGTATATAATCTTCTTTACCATCTACTAAAAGCTTTGTTATAACTTTACACCCATCGCAAATTATTTTTGAAATTATTATTTCTGACATTTGTTCAATGATTTATCTTAATATGTTGTTTCAATTTAAAAGGGCAAGCATTTATAAGTTGTGTTAAATCAATAGAAACTTTTTTCCATTCTCTACCTTTCTTTATCAATTCAAGGCTGGTTACATACTTATTAACAGAAAAAGCTTCTCTGTCTTTTCCTAATGATAAGAAAAAATCGTGAAACTTAAAATCATCGCTTAAATTACTATCTTTTAACTTAATCCAAATATTTGGTATTCCATATGCCTCGCTCATAATCAAGCCATGGAGTGATGAAGACGCAATCATTTCACATTGACAAATTTGGTCAATAAAATCAAGCCAATGAGAATATCGTCTAATGTCGATAAATAAAATGTTCGGATCTGTTCTCAAACTATCAAGCAAATGATTGTTTTGATCAACATAGTGAAGAATTATTCCTATCTTATATTTTTTTTCTACATTTGGAGTGTAAAATAAAGATAATAACAACGCAGGGTCGCCATATACTTCAGGGCATTCTATACCCTGATTAAGAAGTTGTTGTCTCGTAAGTGGTCCACGCACGGCTCTAACTTCTTTAGGTATACCAATAACTCTGTCTGTTGAAGAAATTATACCTGATCCCCATACAATGGCTTTGTCCATATTGAATAGTGTTAAAATGGACCCTATGCATGAAACAAAAGGTTTCTTAAAGAGTTTTGTTTTAATAGACCAATCGTAATTTATCAATTTGCCTTCGATAATCTCTTTTAGAAACCAATAATTTATGTCATCTCCCCAATTAGATTTTCTTAGCGTTCCATCATAATTAAGGGAAAGCGACATCTTTACTACTACGCAATTGTCGAAACATTCTTGAAATAATAATTTCAACATTATGCAAGCCTTTTGTATTTTTCCTAAATATCGATTCATTTGCATTAATTTGTAGTGTCGTATAGTGGTAATAAAGGAAGAGGATGCTCTTTTATATACTGCATTACCTCATCATGTCGCTCTCTGAATAAAGGGCGAGCATTTGCTAACTGCTCAAAAAATATTCCAGGGATATCAATATTTGCTTCAATCAATGTAGGTGTATTATTATCATCTAATGCAAAATCCCATCCAACGAATGCCACAAGAGGAATGTCGTAATGTGCTCTTTTACATGTTTCTATTATCTTTTCGTAACAAGAAATTTTTTGTCCTTCAAACACAACCCCGTTCCATTGTTTAAGTTGCTCGCCTTTTGAATTATACCCAAAACTCATTAAGCTGCCATCATCATTAACACCAACACAAGCACCTCCTGAACCGAGATTATCAACAAGGCTACCTTTTGGACCAAATCTCAGCATTGCTGTCAATACGCTAAATTTCCCGTTTAATAACAGCGTCGAGATTCTAAATGTGTTCAGAGATGTTGAATTGAATCGAGAGGTTATCTCTGACTGTTTGAGTACGTTTTGAATGACATAGTCTCCATTATAAGATGATATAATATCAGAAATCTCACGATCAGACATTGTAGGATTTAAATTTTTGATACTCTTACCCCCACATGAACCGGATGACTTTTTAATAATCATACTCTCCGTCGTAGAGCGTACAATTGAAATCACTTTCTCCAAATCGATTAATTGATTCTTTGAATCTAATATACATCCATTTATTTTTCTAACTATTAGTTTTGGTTGCGGAATATTATGGAAATATGTATAAGTCATACATTTATTCACAAAAACTCGAGCTGCATCAACAGGAGAAAGAATTCTTAAAAGCCATGGGAAAAACAAAGCAAATGGAATGTAATGAGAATTAAATCCATAATAATGTTTATAAATTTCAAAGCCAGGATAACCAATTTTTGTGTTTTTGATAACCACGTTTTGCCATTGATTTTTTACAAGACAAATTTCTGTTTTTGTTAATCGTTGTACTTGTAAATACTTCGCAATATTTCTTTCTTCTAAGGATATTCCAATCGAGTTTTTATAGAAGTATCTCTCATGTAATTTCTTCTTAATAAAATTTATTATTCTCATATTTTTTATTTTATAATAATACGTGAGTTTTGCATAACACATGTTGCTCCAGATGGTACATCTTTAGTGACAATACATCCAGCTCCAATTTTTGCTCCAGAACCGATGGTTATTGGTCCTATTATTTTTGCACCAGCTCCAATAAAAACATTGTCTTTTATATTGGGAGCCCCCCATGTTTTGTTTGTTTGTAATGTTTTGAATTTTTGATCAAAATTACTTCCAATTGTTACATGATGAAGAATAGTACAATTCTCTCCAATCTTTGCTTTGATGCTAAAAAAGCAACCATAAATATCATGTGGAAACAAGGTTGATTCCGGCAGTATACATTCTAGTGGAATATCTGCACATCTCGTTTTTAGAAAGTTAGCATAGTGTAATTTAAAGCAACTAAATAGTTTAGATAACTTTCGGGCCATAAAAATATCTCCACAATATTTGCCGAATGTAATTATATATATAAATAATTTAAGCATTCTCATACTCGCTGTATCTTTTTTATTACATAATTAATTATTAATTTTCTGTCTGTTTTTGTACATCCTATTATAATAATCATAAACATTGTAAAAATCAATGAAATTATTGAAGTTAGAATAAATGATGTAAAGCACTTTTGTATATGTTGGGCAAAAAAAGATGGAATAGAATAAGAAGTAACCATAACAAACAGAACACGTAAGAGAACATTTTTGATGTAATCTTTTATTCCAATATTAAAGAATCTAGATAGAAATTTCAATCTTATAAATAAGGTAAGAATAGAAATAATAATGCTAATAATAAAAACCGTTTCAGGTGGACATCCATATTTTAACATCGCATAAGATATTGGCAAATTTAATAGTATTAAGGGGGCAATTCTGAGTTGATACCCTTTCATCTTACCAACAGCTACGGCAGTTGTAATAAGAGGGTTTGACATAGCTTCCAAAATGTTGAATATAAGAACTAAAAAAATAAATATCACTGTATAAGATGGATACTGACCCAACCATAACTTTAGTATATATGGTAGATTTATAGACACAGGTATTGCAAGGAGAAGAAGAATACAACATGAATATCTACTACTTCTGTAAATAAGCAACTTTAAATTGTCTATATCTTTCGATGCATAGCTTTTAATAATCTGAGGATTTATTGCAGATTGAAAATTGATTACAAAAGAATTAATGACAACACATACTTGATTTGCTATACCACGTGCAGCATTAATAACTGGTCCAAAAAATAAATTCAATAAAATAGTACCCCCCTGATCTCTAACGATAGGAGCAATACCACCTAATACTGTCCAACCTGAAAAACCAAGCATTTCTTTAAGTTTTGAATAATTTGGCTTTATTGAAAATCCACATTCGTCAAAATTCTTTATACTATATATAATATATAGGCATTGAATGAGAAGCGAACTTATCATTAACAATAATCCATACCATATAAGGTCATCAATTGGTGAAATTCCTATGGTGAATGCAATGATAAGTTTTACAAAAGTGTCAATTAACGCAACAATAGCGTATACAGACATTTTTTCATGAGCCGTAATAGCTGCAACATAGGGTATTCCTATGACTGTAATAATAAACGTAGCAACACTAAACTGATATATACAATTAGCTGCAAATATGCGATTGTTGGGTATAACCATTTTCGCATTGAGAAACCATAAGCCTCCTGTTTCTGCTGCAATCAATACTATAAGTACAACTATTATTTGTATAAAGATAGATGTTGAGAAAATCTTTTTTTGTTCATCAAGATTTCCTTTGCCTAGAGCATATGTAATATACCTTGAAATAGAAACAGCAAGGGCACTAGAAAAAAGTGCTAGAGTAGCCACAAAACCACCCACTGCATTATATATTCCGAAGTCTTCCATTCCCAATGATGCAAGTATGACTCTTGTTGTATATAATGATACAATCATACTTATCATCATGCGGAAATACAGCATTAATGTGTTCTTTGCTATTCGTCTGTTATTATCTGATGTTTGATTTGACATTAAATATACAATACTCTGTTAATTCTTATGTAATCGATTGAAAATGAGAGAGTTAATTAAC
>OGNI01000465.1_pt1 | contig 30522 bp, 33 predicted proteins | sample 1573421 | NCBI WGS metagenome assembly OGNI01 (sample SAMEA2581928, study PRJEB24529) | metagenome | biome: Human gut stool | place: China | collected 2011
ATATTCTCTATGATTCCGCATGGAAATCACAGTTTTTGTCCGGTATGATGCAGCCAATCATGATGTTTGTCGGAAACTTAGGTTATGCCTGTGTTGCCCTGACAGGTGGACTGCTTGCAATCCGTGGCACGATCACAATCGGTGATATCCAGGCGTTCATCCAGTATGTGAAAAACTTCACACAGCCGATCCAGCAGATCGCGCAGGTGATCAATCAGGTACAGTCTATGTCTGCAGCATCCGAGCGTGTATTTGAGTTTTTGGAGGAAGAGGAAGAAGAGCAGATTGTAGAACATCCGGCGGATGTTTCGAAAATTACAGGTGCAGTGACATTTGATCATGTCCATTTTGGATACAATCCAGAGCAGATCATCATCAATGATTTCAGTGCCAGCGTAAAACCGGGACAGAAAATCGCAATCGTAGGACCAACCGGAGCCGGAAAAACGACGATGGTAAAACTGCTTATGCGTTTCTATGATGTAAACAGCGGAGCAATCTGTCTTGATGGACATAATATCAAGGATTTCAACCGCAGGGAACTGCGTGATGCATTCGGAATGGTATTGCAGGATACCTGGCTGTTCAAGGGAACAATCATGGAAAATATCCGGTACGGCCGGCTGGATGCAACGGATGAGGAAGTGATCGCGGCAGCGAAGGCAGCGAGAGCAGATCATTTCATCAAGACGCTGCCGGGTGGTTACCAGATGGAATTAAACGAGGATGCAAGCAATGTATCGCAGGGACAGAAACAGCTTCTGACCATTGCGCGAGCAATCCTTGCAGACAATAAGATCCTGATTTTAGATGAGGCAACTTCTTCGGTAGATACAAGAACCGAGATTGAGATCCAGAAGGCAATGGATAACCTGATGAAGGGAAGAACCAGCTTTGTCATTGCACACAGACTTTCCACGATCCGTGACGCAGATTTGATTCTTGTCATGAAGGATGGAGATATCATTGAGCAGGGAAGACATGAGGAACTTCTCACAGCAGGAGGTTTCTATGCGAACCTTTATAATTCCCAGTTTGAGGATGTTGTAGCTTAATTTTTATGCGTTTCCGCAAAACAGGCACGCACGATTGCATCATCTCCATACTTATCACGGATTTTATCGATAGCAGAATTTAATTTGGATAACCGCTCAAACTTATCCTGATCGAAAAGATTATATTGCTCATAGTTCTCGTCGGTTGCTTTGCTCGTAGAGACGCCAAGCAGCCGGATGGGAGCGTGATCCCAGCCCTGGTCAAATGCATTGCAGGCTGCCTCATAAATCTTTTCGGTCACGTTGGTGGCAGAGGGCAGGGATAACTGCCTGCAGCGGTGATGAAATTCATTGTCCACAATCTGAACCTGCACCACGCTAATGTAGGCTTTATCATAACGGATGCGCGCACCCACAGTCTCACAGAGAGATAACAGAATGTGGTGCGCGTTTTCTGTATCTGTGACATCGTAAGGCAGTGTGACAGAGTTGCCGTACCCTTTGTTGGCAGGAGATTCTGCAGTCACGGCAGAGGAGGAGATACCATTGGCGGATTCCCACAGATAATCGCCCTGGGATTTAAAATTGGAGAGTAACATCTGGCGGTCAGCTTTTGCAAGTGCGCCGATGGTTGTGATTCCAAGAGAGCGCAGTCTTTTTGCAGTGGTTTTTCCACAGCCGTATAACGATTCCACCGGGAGTGGCCAGAACTTTTCTGCCATCTCTTCCGGGAAAAGAGTATGCACACGGTTTGGCTTCTCAAAATCAGATGCCATCTTTGCTAAAAGCTTATTTGTAGAGATACCGATATTGACGGTAAAGCCAAGCTCCTTATAAATCCGGTCTTTTAATTTTGTTGCGAAAGCAATGGGATCGCCGTAGAGTTTTTCCGTTCCGGTCATATCGCAGAAAGCCTCATCAATACTGCACTGTTCGATCACCGGGGCAACCTCTTCTAAAATTTCGATAAACTTTCGGGAGGAAGCAGCGTACAGTTCATGATCCGGCGGAACAACGACAAGTTCCGGGCATTTTTGTCTGGCATGGGATAATGGTTCGCCGGTCATAATGCCGTATTTCTTCGCAGAAGGAGATTTTGCAAGGACCACTCCGTGGCGCATCTTTTCATCGCCGCCGATTACGGCGTTGATGGTTCTTAAATCCAGTGCATCCGGGTTATCACGCAGGCGTTTCGCCGATTCCCAGCTCAAAAAGGCAGAGTTCACATCGACATGAAAAATGAGAGAGTGCATACAGATTCCTCCTGGTATCATAATGGTTTGTGCGAAACGCGTTCTACATTATGTACGAGTTTCGAGTTTTACATTACATCAATTATAGCAAACTTGAGGAAATCTGTAAACTAAAAACGAATATATGTTCGAATGTCATAACCCATACCAAACCTGTGTGTTGTGACACATAAAATTCACCGAATCGGGCATGATAGTAGCGAATAAGATGATTTTTGAGAGGTTTCAATATGTATATGATATGAGGGAATGCAATCAAAAGAGAAGGAGACACTGTGGAGCCGCTGGTTCTTAGAAGTCAGATTCTGCGTTTTATTCTGATTTATCAGAAATAAAATGCAGGATGTGAGTTCTTAGTACCGCTGCGAGCGACACGTAGCGGGAGCGTGTCTCCGAAAGTTTGATTGCATTCCCTCATATTTCAGTGCGTAGATTTACCTCTCAAAAATTATCGTAAACATTATAAACAACGATAAGGTGATTTTATTATGGTAAATATTCGAAAAGCCGCCATGATCGGCTGTGGATTTGTAGGTTCGTCCTCTGCGTTTGCATTAATGCAGAGCGGCATTTTTTCCGAGATGGTAATGATCGATGTAAACAGGGAAAAAGCGGAAGGTGAGGCGATGGATATCGCACATGGACTTCCGTTTGCAAGGCCGATCCGGCTGTATGCCGGAACTTACGATGACATTGTCGATGCGGCGATTATCATCATTACGGCGGGGGCAAATCAGAAGCCGGACGAGACGAGGCTTGATCTCATCCACAAAAATGTGGAAATTTATAAAACAATCATCCCGGAAATCGCAAAGCGAAACTGCGAGGGCATGCTTCTTATCGTTTCAAATCCGGTGGATGTTCTCACTTACACAGCGTTAAAACTGTCCGGTTTCCCGGAGAACAGAGTGCTTGGTTCTGGAACGGTGCTTGACACGGCAAGATTAAAATATCTGATCGGGGAACATTTGAAGGTCGACAACCGCAGTGTGCATGCGTTTATCATCGGTGAACACGGGGACAGCGAGCTGGCAGCTTGGTCAAATGCAAACGTTTCCGGTGTGCGGCTCGATGCGTTCTGTGAGATGCGCGGACATTATTTTCACGAGGAATCCGAGGATAAAATTTATGAGGAAGTGAAAAACAGTGCCTATGAGATCATTCAGAGAAAACAGGCAACTTACTACGGAATTGCGATGGCGGTAAAAAGAATCTGCGAGTGTATCATAAGAAACGAGCAGTCCATTCTCCCAGTGTCTTCCATGATGCACGGAATTTATGGTATGGAAGATGTGGTCATCAGTATGCCTGCAATCGTCGGAAAAGATGGTGTGGAGGCAGTTGTGCCGATCGAACTCGATGAGGAGGAACAGGAGCAGTTAAAAAAATCAGCCACGCTTTTAAAAGAATTAAACACTATGATAAAAACCGAACATGGTGTAAAATGAGTGTCGGAAGTTTTCGATAACATGCTTTAAAGACAGGTGTTTCACATGAAGATAAAAATTTTTGCACTGACACATAAAAAATTTGAAGTACCACAAGATAAAATGTACCAGCCGCTTCAGGTGGGCAGGGAGGAAAAAGAGGATCTTGGTTACCTCTGTGACAACACGGGAGACAACATTTCTGCGGAAAACTGTTATTACAGTGAACTGACCGGATTGTATTGGATATGGAAAAATGTACACACATATAAATATGTAGGAACCTGTCACTACAGAAGGTATCTTTTGAATGAGCAGGAAAAAATTTTTACAGAGGCAGAGTATCTGGAGCTTTTAAAGGACTATGATCTGATCACGACCAAAAGGGTTGTGCTGAACAACTCCTATCATTATGGTTTCGCGACAAATCATAATATTCATGCTCTCGATATGACAGGAGAGGTGATAAAAGAACTCTACCCGGAATATTACGATACATTTGTACAGCTCGAGAACGGAACGGAAACGTATTTTGGCAATATGATCGTCACATCGAAAAAATGGTTTGATACATACTGTGAATGGCTGTTTCACATTTTTTTTGAGGTGCAGAAGCGGATCTGTCTGGAAAATGGAGAGGACGATTATCACAAACGGGTGTTTGGATTTATTTCTGAGTTCCTGCTGCTTGTGTGGGTGCGCGTAAATCATCTGAAGGTTTATGAGTGCAAAGTGGGCATGTTAGGAGAAAAGGCAGAGACACGCGAGATGAAAGAACAGCTTGCGAGTTACTTCTTTTCTATGGATGTTTTTGGTGCAAAAACGTATTTTGCGGAAATGTTAAAAAAGCGGCCGGATGTTCTGATGGAGGCATCCGACATCACAGGCGAGCTGAAACTTTCCATGCAGATCATTGCAACCATGGATCAGGAATTACAACGGACGGGGCATTGCTATCTGAGAAAAGAAAACCGTTTTCGGGAACTTATCACTTTATTTACGAGATTGAATGCAGTGATACGTGCATACATGAGCGGACAGGTCACAGAGGAGGACAGGCGCTTTTTGATAGAGCAGAGTGTTAGCGAGACAGCAGTAAAAGTCGGTGTTTTTATTCTGCCAATTTCAGCGGAGCAGAAAGAGGAGCTGGAAACTGAGATATTAAAAGATTTGAATGCATAAAAATCTCTTGAAATTTACATTTTTATCTGCTATGATAAATAGGATGTTTGTGAAACAGATAAAAAAATATATGCGGCTGTAGTTTAATGGATAAAACATCGGACTCCGACTCCGACGCTGCGGGTTCGATTCCCGCCAGGCGCAGTAAAAAGATGTCAGTAGTGGCATCTTTTTTTTGCTCTGAAATAAAATATTAAGAATTGGAAAAGCCTGCCATTCGTTGACAATAAACAGAGATAATGCTATTATGTAATATGTTTGTTAGATTAATTTTTTGTAATTGCAGATAGGAAACAATTACATTTTTCATAATAGATACCGCAGACAAAATTCGGGTCTGTGAAAGAAAGGTTTGGTAAAAATGGCTTCAACGAATCAGGATAATAAATCAAATAACATAGATATTCAGAAAATGGTAGAATTTGTAAAAAAGAATGCCAGATATTTCGTGGCAGGAGCACTGTTTGTTGTGCTTTTACTTATTTTAGTGAAATTCACGGGAAATGGAACCGGAAACGCAGACGATAATAACGTGGCGGTTACTGAGACGGTTGTGACAGAAGAAGCATATGAGGAAAATGCAGTCCCGGCAGTCAATGAGCTGATCAACAACTACTTTACTGCTTATGCATCGGGAGATATTGTCACATTACAGACACTGGCAACACCGATCACACAGAATGAGCAGAGTTATATCACACTGATCAGTCAGTACATTGAGCAGTATCAGGACATTAACTGCTATACAAAGTCCGGGCTTGACAGCAATTCTTATATGGTAAATGTCAGCCTGAATGTGAAGTTTATGGGAGTGGAAACACCTGCACCGGGACTTTATTTCTTCTATGTCAGAACAAATGACGATGGAAGCCTTTACATTGATAATCTTTACAGTGAGTACAACCTGTCCAGACAGGAGAGTGCGTTGGATACAAGCATCCGCAACCTCATCACGAACTTCTACAACAGCGATGATGTCATTGAATTACAGAATGATATCCAGCAGAAATACGAAGCTGCATTGTCAACAGACGAGAACCTGTTGAATCTCTGTGCAACGACTATTCCAAATGCAATCACCGAGTGGCGTAATACCATTGTGGCAGACGCAACAGAGAGTACAGAAGAAGTACCTGCAACGGAAGAGGTTCCTGCAACAGAGACTCCTGCTGAGGAGACTCCGACAGACGAAATTCCAGCGGAAGAAACGCCGGCAGAACAGACAACAGAAACTGTATATACAATAGACAAGGTAAATGTCCGGTCAGGTGCAGATACCTCAGCAGACAAGCTTGGCTCTGTTGAAAAAGGAACGGCACTTACCAGAACTGGTACAGAAGGAGACTGGAGTATTGTCGATTACAACGGTACAACAGGTTATATTAAGAGTGAATTTTTATCAGCAGCAGCACCGGAGAATGCTTCTGAGACAGCGGCATCAGAAGCATTGACAGAGGGCACAACGATCATGCTCTCCAACACAACAAACATCCGGTCTTCCATGAGCGAGACAGCAGACAAAGTCGGAGTTGCCTATGCCGGAGAGAAGGTAACGGTTGTGATGAGTTATGCAGAAGGCTGGACAAAAGTAACCTGGAAGAATAAGACAGGTTATGTCAAGACCGATTTATTAAAATAAAAAAGTAACAGAATGCTACGGAGGCTTCCAGCAAATTGAAGTCTCCGTTTTTGTAGTTATTTGAAGCTGTACAAAATAGAATCATATGGAATAATGACAGGAAAAGGAAAAGTATGGAAGAAAACGGAATCCGTATCAATAAATTTTTGAGCGAAGCAGGGGTATGTTCCAGACGCGAGGCAGACCATCAGGTAGAACTTGGAAATATTACCATTGATGGAAAAGTTGCGGAAACAGGCGCAAGAGTGCTGCCGGGACAGACGGTTTTGTTTCAGGGAAAGAAAGTTTCAAAAGAAGAGGAAATGATCTTAATTGCGTTCCACAAACCGGTTGGCATTGTCTGTACCGCAGAAAAGCGCGAAAAAAACAATGTGATCGATTATATTAATTACCCGAAGCGCATCTATCCGGTCGGACGTCTGGATAAAGATTCAGAAGGGCTGCTGTTACTGACGAATAACGGTGATATTGTCAATAAAATGATGCGCTCCGGGAATATGCATGAAAAAGAGTACATTGTTACAGTCAACAGACCAGTCACCGAGAGTTTTATCCATGGTCTGGCAAACGGAGTGCCGCTTGCTGAACTGAATACAATGACCAGAAAATGTCATGTAAAACAGATTGGAAAGAAACAGTTTAAGATTATTTTGACACAGGGACTAAACCGCCAGATCAGACGGATGTGTGAATATTTCGGTTATCGTGTGGAGAAACTTGTTCGTACAAGAATCATGAATATTGAACTTGGAGACCTGCCGGTTGGAACATACAGGGATGTTACACCGGAGGAGTACAGACAGCTTTTATCATTAATTAAAGATTCCTCCAATGAGACGGTCATCCCGAAGAAATATTCCAAAAGTGAGCGTATGAAAGAAAAATCAAAAAAGTAGAAATGGATGAAGAAAATGTCAGCAGAAGAGAGAATTGCCGAGTTAAAGAAAACACTCGAATATCATATTGACCGCTATTATAATCAGGACAGTCCTGAGATTTCAGATTATGAATACGACATGATGATGCAGGAGCTGAAGGGTCTGGAAAAAGAGCACCCGGAGCTTGTCACGCCGGATTCTCCGACACAGCGTGTTGGTGGAACAGCAAAAAGAGAAGCGGGTGTGCTTGTGCGCCACAATGTTCCGATGTTAAGTCTTCAGGATGTTTTTTCCAAAGAGGAAGTATTTAACTTCGTGGAGGAAATGCAGAAACAGTTAGATCATCCGGAATTTGTTGTGGAGTATAAAATTGACGGACTTTCCATGTCACTGCGTTATGAGAACGGAGAATTAATACTGGCGGAAACCAGAGGGGATGGAATTAATTTCGGTGAGGATGTCACCGCGAATGCGAAAGTGATCAAAGACGTAAAACAAAAGTTAAAGGACAAACCGGAGTATCTGGAGATCCGCGGTGAAGTATACATGAAAAACGCTGCATTTGAAAAGGTAAATGAGACACAGGAGCTTCTTGGGAAAAAAGTGTTTGCCAATCCAAGAAACTGTGCAGCGGGAACACTCCGCCAGTTAGACAGCAAGGTGACGAAAGAGCGGGATCTTTCCATGTTTATTTTCAATATCCAGCAGGTGCGTGGCATGGAGTTTGCAACTCATACCGAAGGATATGAATTTTTGAAAAAGCAGGGGATCCATGTCATAGATGATTACAAAGTCTGCACGACCGCAGAGGAAGTGTGGGATGCAATCACGGCAATTGGTGAAAACCGCGGAAATCTGACATATGATATTGACGGCGCTGTGGTGAAGATCAATCGTTTTTCTGACCGTGAGCAGTTGGGAGAAACATCCAAAGTACCGCGCTGGGCAATCGCATACAAATATCCACCGGAGGAGAAAGAGTCCAGACTATTAAATATTGAACTTTCGGTAGGAAGAACCGGAAGAATCACACCGACAGCTGTGTTTGAGCCGGTGCGCCTCTGCGGAACTTCTGTTTCCAGGGCAACCTTGCACAATCAGGATTTTATTGATGATCTGGATATCGGAATTGGAGATACAATTGTAGTTTATAAGTCGGGGGAGATCATTCCGAAGATCAAGGAAGTGAAGAAAGAGAAAAGACCTTCTGACTGGAAACGGTTTGTGATCCCGGATGTCTGCCCTGTTTGCGGTGCAAAGACAGAGAGGGAGAAAGACACTGCGGATATTAAGTGTACATCACCAAACTGTCCGGCACAGTTAGAACGCCATATTATCAACTTTGTAGGGCGTGACGCAATGGACATCAAAGGTTTTGGTACAGTTTATATTGAAGAACTTGTCCGTTTAGGGTATATTAATAATGTCGCTGATGTTTTTGTACTAAAGACACATCGCGATGAATTGATCGATCAGGGAATTATCGGAAAAGAAAAAAATACGGATAAGCTTTTGGATGCAATCGAGAAATCAAAAGAGAATGATGCCTATAAGCTTCTCACCGGACTTGGGATTCCGAATGTGGGAAAGGCAGCTGCAAAAGCGATCATGAAGTATTTTAAAGATATGGATCATTTAAAGGAAGCTTCCGTTGAGCAGCTCACAGAGGTCAACGATATAGGAGAAGTGAGTGCGCTTTGTATCCGGAATTTCTTTACAGATGAAAAAAATATTGAAATTTTAGACCGCTTGAAAGAGTATGGAGTGAATATGCAGGCGGAAGAGACAGAAACGGTGGAATCTGTTCTGACAGGAAAGACAGTTGTAGTAACAGGAACACTGCCGACATTAGGACGAAAAGAAGCGTCTGAGCTGATCGAAAAATATGGTGGAAAGGCTTCCGGTTCCGTCTCAAAAAAAACAGATTACGTGCTTGCGGGAGAAAATGCAGGAAGCAAGCTGACCAAAGCACAGGAACTTGGAATTCCTGTTATTTCAGAAGAACAGTTGAAAGAAATGCTTGGAATTTAGTTTTCACTGTACTGGAAGATGTAGCAGGACATACTGTCGAAAATAGGAGAGCGATTCTGATCGCGAGGAAGGGTTTGTAAGAAGATATGCCAATTAAGACACAGAGTGATTTGCCGGCAAAGGAAATATTGGAAAAGGAAAATATATTTGTTATGGACGAAAATCGTGCGACACATCAGGATATCAGAGCAATCAATATTGCAATCTTAAACCTGATGCCGTTAAAGGAAGATACGGAGCTTCAGCTTTTACGCTCGCTTTCAAACACACCGTTACAGGTAGATGTGACGTTTGTAGCAGTGTCTTCCCATGAGTCAAAAAACACATCAATGAGTCATCTGAATAAGTTTTATGAGACTTTTGCAGACATTAAAAATCGTTATTTTGATGGTCTGATCATTACCGGAGCACCGGTGGAACAGATGGAATATGAAGAGGTGGATTACTGGAAGGAAATGTGCGAGATCTTTGAGTGGAGCAAGACACATGCCACGTCTACCTTACATCTCTGCTGGGGTGCGCAGGCAGGGCTCTATTATCATTACGGTTTGAAGAAATATCTGCTTCCGGAGAAAAAATTCGGTGTGTATGAGCATCATGTGATGAACCGTAAAGTACCGCTTGTCCGAGGCTTTGATGACTATTTTATGGCACCGCATTCGAGACATACTGAAGTGCGTGCAGAGGATATCCGTGCCGTGAAGGAACTGACGATTTTAGCAGAATCAGAGGAAGCCGGCGTGTTCCTTGCCATTGCAGATGAGGGACGTAAAATTTTTGTGATGGGACATCCGGAATATGACCGGGTTACCCTCGACAAGGAGTACAAACGTGATAAGGATAAAGGTCTGGACATCAAAATGCCTGTCAATTATTATCCGAATGATGATGACACACAGAAACCGAGACTGCAGTGGAGATCACATGGAAACATTCTCTATTCAAACTGGCTGAACTATTACGTGTATCAGACGACACCGTTCCAGTTCATTAATACAGATGAGATTGTGGGAAAATAATTCAACCACAAAGAACTTTTGCAAAATCGTAAAAAAATAGGGTATACACAGTTCAATTAAGATTGGTGTATACCCTATAACTTTTATAACATTTGTGCGTTCCATTTTAATTTATCCTTGCTTGGGACAATTTTATTTTCAAATTGCTTACCGATAGCTTTTAATGCACTGTCCCTAGATCCATATATGCGGTTTCTGTGGATTTGAATACCTTTACCGTAAGAAACCTGACTAAAACCAAATTGCCGCTTATTCGTGTTATTATAACCTCACGGACAGATGTGTTGTTTTCTATAATGAATGTATGCTCGATCTCCAACTTTCATGATTACCTCCAAATAGAACAAATGTTCCATATAATAGTAACATATTGTTATATCAAAATCAATAAAGTAAGATTGAGTCACTGTTTTTAGTTATGCCAGAGTTTAACTAATAGTTTAACTACTGAAAACGGAACAAAATTCTGCTTCGGTCAGAACTCAGACGGCGAATATGGCTGCATCATTAATAAGGATGGTGCTGATACAGTTATCCCTTAAAAAAAGAACTGAAGATTTAGGTTGGACTTCTCCGCTTTCAGGTGGTGTCCCAGCTACAAAATGGTCGGTCGATTTGTCAAAATACCGTGGTGTAATAATCGCATTAGGATACAATTCGCAGAGCATTACAAATTATAATTACTTTTTAAAAGATAATAAAAGTCATATGATGCTCGCTAATGGTGGCTATAATGTAACCAGCAGAAATGTAACGGTGTCTGATACAGAAATAACATTTGGTGTCAGAAAATTTGGTCAATGTGAAACAAATAATGGTTTCTGCATGCCATTGAGTATATATGGTGTTTATTAAATATCATAATACACCAGCACACCATGCTATTGTATATATATAATTATAATCATTTGCGACTGTAAATCCATGGATCCTTGTAAGCATTCGGGTCATCAATCTGTTTATCAATGTTGTCAGTTAATTCATCCATCTTATCTTCTAAAGAAGAAATTTGGTTTTCGATTTCCCGAATCTTCATCTGATATTGAGCATCGTCAAGGTCAGATTGCTTAGTAGCCTCTGGATCTACTGCCAAGGCAGCACTAATACCAGAAAATAATGCTTGTGCTTGCGCCGTAGTCATTGCAGAACTTGACATATGGAAAATAACTTTACAAATATAACTTGACTATGCTAAAATGTAGTCGCTATAGATGGAGGTGAATTTTTTTGATTGTATATAATAAACTAGGTGACTACTTAAAAAAACAAAATATGAAATATATAGATTTACAAAGAGAACTTGCGTTAAGTCCATCAATGACGGCTAAGTTTACTAAAAATAGAACTATGTCAACAGATACGCTTAACAAAGTCTGCGAATATCTTCATGTTCAACCATCTGAAATAATGGAATGGATACCAGATGCAGAGTATAACAAGGCAAACGCTGAAATCGCATCAATTGAGCAGCAAATAGCAGAACTTGAAGCAAAGAAAAAGCAGCTACAAGGCAAATAATGCGTCAAATATAACCACGCAACCAAGCACCCAATTTCTGGGTGCTATTTTATTACAATCACCCAAAGAATGGAGAACAAAATCATGTATGAAGTAGTAGACCAAAACAGAAGAATTTTATTTGCAAGCAAGGCAGATGCAGATAATTATGTAGATTATATGCGTCAGATGACTTAAGTGAATGCCAATCTTTTCTATCATGGTTAAAAACAAAATTTGTAAGATTTTTTGTGGCAGTTAATATTAGTAAACTTGCACCTATGATGTGTAATGAATGCTTTAAATTAGTACCAGCACCACCCTCAGGCAAGTTTGACCACATCTATACTGATGAGGAACTTTACAAGGCATTCAACCTACCAAAAAAGTACATAGATGTCATCGAATCCGTAATTAAAGAACGAAAATAGCCTACCAATCCTCCTAGTCATGTGGTAAAATGTAAATATCAAATGACAAGGGGTTTTATTATGAATCATAATGAAATGAAAAAGGATGAATGGATGAAGTATTCTATTGCATCTATAGTATTAACATTAATACTGTTTTTCATAGCAACAAGATTTGAAGATGGATCAATGGGGGCAGTGATATTTGTTATATTAGCAGTTATGGGAATGATTCTTAGTATCATTAGCATTGTAAAAGTTAATATATATAATGCCAAAGCAAACAATATGTCTGCTGATGAATACTTGTCAGATAGATTTGCAAACGCTATTCCCGAAACAAAAGAAACATTTGGCATAAAGGGTAATAATGTGAATATACATTGCCCTATATGCGGTTCAAAAAATACAGTACGAATAACAACAGTTGATAGAGCAATATCAGTTAGTGCAGTCGGACTAGCCAGTGGAAAGATAGGCAAACAGTATAAATGTAAAGATTGCAAACATATGTGGTAAAAAGGCGGCTAAACTTATGACAAGAGAAGAAGTATTTAAAAGAATTTGGAATTGGCATAACTTTTTGTATCGTTATACAGATGATAAAATTGTTGATTTTAGATATGTTGTTTTAGGATACTGTGAATCAAGCAGACCTGATGAGTTGAATATAACATCATACGACATGCAAATGCTTGATAAAATGATTGAAGTATATGAAGCAAATAACATATCAGAAAATGATAAAGGCTTTTTGGCAAGCAGAATGCATAAAATTTCAAATAAGTGTGACTGTCGATTTGAAAATAGAAAAACCAAACAAGAGCAATTGGATTTCATAAATAGTTTGTCTGAAAGTCAGCTGAAAGAAGTGTCTGAACAGATTGAAATGTATGATTTAGCAAGACAGTTATATAAAGATGGATTCAGATAAGTAGAAAAGGGAGTATTCGGGAGGAATATACATGTCTAAATATTGTCCAAAATGTAAGCAAAATTTTTCAGACTCATTTGAAGAATGTGTGTATTGCAATGCTCCACTTGTCAATGGACTGATTGAAATAGATGATGTATCTACACCAGAACCACATACAATGTCAGATTCAGAAATATTAGAAAAGTACAAAGATTACAGGAATAACATAGAAAGCCAAATTGGTCATGAATTATCAGATGCAGAGTTCCTAAATGGATTAAAAGAGGCTCATCGTGATAGCTTAGTACTTAAGGCAGAAAAGCATAATTCATCTTCTACAGATAAAGTAAACATTCCTAAATGTCCAACCTGTCAAAGCACGGACATTAAGAAAATCTCAACTGCATCAAAGGCTGGTTCAGTATTCATGTGGGGTTTATTATCACAAAAGGTAAAAAAGCAATGGCACTGTAATAATTGTGGTTATGAATGGTAAATGGTTATGAAGAAACATCATATTATTGTATTAATTATAACAACAGTAGTATTGTCTGTCATTGTTCCAGTCATTATCAATGAATGCTATAAGCCTAATGTTGGATATATAACATTATGGGGAGCACAGGATGTACTGGCATATTTTGGTGAAATATTAGGTGCTCTTGGTTCAATATTCATAGGAGTCATTGCATTAGCACAGAGTGAACAAGCAAATAAAATCAGTGACCGATTACTACAATTAGAAGAAAAGAAGAATACCCCATACTTATTTATTGATATAACGAAAAGCAGTGTTGAAGCATTTAATAATCATGAAATAGACATATCAATATACCTAAAAAACACAACTGATAATGTTATTAGCATACTGGGTATTAATGATTTGAAAATGTCTCCATTTCTATTAGAAAAGAGTGCATTTTATGTTCCATTCAGCACTGAATGGACAAAACATTATTCTGTTTTGCCAAGCCAGAGTAGACAAATAAATTTTTTTGTTGAGACTCCAAAGAAAGATGAACTCTTAAACAACTTTGAAGAACATTATATTAATGACACTTTTCTTCAAATGACTTGTGAGCTTACATTAAGATTGGGATATGTTAATTCCAGTGATGAGTTTGAGCAAACATATGAGTTTTTCTTAATGATTCCAAAAAATATTGATAAACATACAGTTGCACACTTTGAAAGTATTGAAAGTAGTATCATAAAAATAGATACTATTGAAAATGTGTGATTAAAAGGCTACCTCACTATCCAAGTGAAGTGACCTTTCAAAAATTTCAATTTCACGAATTGCGTATAATCATTAAGTAAAAAGAAATCTCCATTATGGAAAAATGAATAAAAATCGTGGAAAACGTATAAAAATAAGTTTATATACAGTAGGAACACTTTTCCGAAAAGGGAGTATTATTTCAATAACGGAGATAGACTGGTTGATGTAAGTTATGATATTAAAGAAGTAATGCGAAAAGCAGTACGAAGATGCAATTGATAATATGGAAGAAGCGAGTGAGAAACTTGACGAAGTAATTGAGTTGTTGGGTGATATTGTGTAAAATGGAAATATGTAAATAATAGATTTACATGTGCGACGTTATAACATTGTATTGACAATGGATAAAATGGGAACTATAATATAATTAAAGGAAGGTGATATATATGGCAAATACGAATGTAACTATGAGAATTGATGAAACTTTAAAGGCTCAATTACAGGAACTTATGTCTAATTTAGGTCTTGATATGACAACTTTCTTTACAATGGCTGCAAAACAGGCGGTAAGAGAACAAGCGTTGCCATTTAAGCCAGATATGAATGAAACACCTAATATTGAAACCTTAAAAGCAATGGCAGAAACGGAGTATTTAATTAATCATCCAGAAGTGAGAAAAACGTATGATGACGTTGATAAAATGATGGAGGATATTCTTGGATGAAATATGAAGTACAACCGACAACAAAGTTTGAAAAAGATTTAAAATTATGCAAAAGCAGAGGTTATGACATTGAGTTAATTAATCAGATTATCAAAAAACTTGCTAATGGAGAAAAGCTAGAAGAGAAAAATAAGGATCAAGATTTGCATGGAAACTGGGAAGGATATAGAGAATGTCACATATTACCAGATTGGTTGTTAGTATATAAGTATATAGAAGACGAATTAATTTTATATCTTACTAGAACTGGAACGCATAGTGATTTATTTTAATTAATGAATTGGAATTGTCGTAAGGCAGTTCCTTTTCTGTTAAAATGGAGAATATAATATTGAGATGATAAACTATAATGACAGTTTATTATAAATTAGCAAATGTTTTAAAAGAAAGAAAAGAAATCAGTGTAATGAAATAAAAGTGTAGTGTTCATATAGCATCTGACGGAAATAAAAATCTGTCAGGTGCTATTTTTATTCAGTATCGGTCACGTGGAACGTACCAAGCAGTGGAAAAAATATAATTTTATTGGCAAAAGAACAAAAAAACGATATGATAGAACTTGAGTATTAAACAAATGCAAGGAGCACCGCATGTACATTATCATATGCTTAGACGACAATAACGGACTTGCCTTCAATCACAGAAGGCAGTCGCAGGACCGCATCGTAGCGGAAGATATCAGAAAAACAGTTGGAGAAAAGAAACTTTGGATAACTGATTACAGCCGGAAGTTGTTTCAAGCTGTTTCGAATTTAGAAATCAGTGAAAATCCAAAAGAGGAAGCGAAAAAAGGAGAATATGTTTTTCAGGAATTGGAAACATTGGATACAGATGACGAACAAATTGAGCAGTTTATAATCTATCGCTGGAACAGAGTATATCCAGCAGATGTTTCTGTTGAGATAGGAGCCGAATGGAAACTGACAGAAACGGAAGAGTTTCCCGGTTTTTCACATGAAAAAATTACAAAAGAAATTTATTGCAGAGAGTAGAAGGAGAAAAAGCAGAACGAAAAGTGTTTTGTAAGAGTAAGGCAATGAGGAAGAACAGAGAAATTTTAAAATGGAAAAATAATATGAGAGCACTGGCGATGGTGATTTGTCTCGCATTGACGATGCAGTTTGCTTCTGGATGTGGAACAACAGAATCAGCACAGAGTACACAAGAAAATGTAACGACAATCGTAGAAACATTTGATTTTGCAGCCGTTCCGGCATATGATGGAAAGGCATATGTTGCAGTCAATGATAACGTTCCTTTTTTTACAGAGGAAGAGTTGAGCAGTGCTTCCTATGAGACGTATGGAGAATTGGATCCGCTTGGGAGATGCACGGTCTGTGTGGCAAGCGTGGGACAGGATCTGATGCCGGCGGGGGAGCGTGGGAATATTGGTGCGGTAAAGCCGACCGGCTGGCATACTGTGAAATATGATTTTGTTGATGGAAAATATTTGTATAACCGCTGTCATCTGATAGGTTATCAGCTTACAGGAGAAAATGCAAATGAAAAAAATCTCATTACCGGAACCAGATATTTGAACATAGAGGGAATGCTTCCTTTTGAAAATATGGTAGCGGACTATGTGAAAGAGACAGATCAACACGTTATGTATCGTGTGACGCCGGTTTTTGAGGGTGATAACCTTCTGGCGGCAGGCGTGCTGATGGAGGGAAAATCGGTTGAAGACAACGGAGAAGGCGTTTTATTCTGCGTTTTTGCATATAATGTGCAGCCGGGTGTGTCAATTGATTATGCGACAGGAGAAAGCTCTGCGGACGGAACAATTGTAAATGATACCAGTGCGCAGGAAGAAACTTCACAGTCCGAAGAAACGCAGACATATGTGCTGAACACGAACACACATAAATTCCATAAGCCGGGATGTTACAGTGTAGAGAAAATCAAACCGGAAAATTATGCAGAATTTACAGGAACGAGAGAGGAAGCGATTGCATATGGATATGATCCATGTAAAAACTGCAATCCATAAGAAAATGAACAAGATAGAAATTACAGATTTAACTTTAGCTGAATTACAGGTGTATACAAGCCTCAATGAGGCGCAGTTATTACATTATTATGAACCGGCACCGGGAATTTTTATTGCCGAAAGCCCAAAGGTGATCGAGAGAGCATTAGAGACCGGATGTGAGCCAATCTCCCTTTTGATGGAGCAAAAGGATTTTGACACTCGTGGAAAAAATATCATTGCAAAATGCAAAAGTATACCGGTTTACACAGCAAAACTTGAGGTGTTAGAACAGATCACAGGATATAAACTTGCAAGGGGAATGCTGTGTGCCATGCACCGTCCGGCAATGCCTTCGGCAGAGGAAATCTGTAAAAATGCAAGGCGCATCGCAGTGCTGGAAAATGTTGTAAATCCAACAAATGTAGGAGCGATTTTCCGGTCAGCGGCGGCATTAAACATGGATGCGGTGCTGTTGACGTCTGCGTGCAGTGATCCCCTTTACCGCAGGGCAATCCGTGTGAGCATGGGAACTGTATTTCAGGTGCCGTGGACTTACATTGAAAATAAAAATGTCTCCTGGCCACAGGGTGGGATGGACTTATTGCATGAGTACGGATTTAAGACGGTTGCTATGGCACTTCGGAATGATTCTGTCCGTATTGATGATGAAAAATTACATGCAGAAGAAAAGCTTGCAATTATTTTAGGAACTGAGGGAGACGGTCTGGCTGCAGAGACTATGGCAGACTGTGACTATACAGTAAAAATCCCAATGAGCCACGGAGTGGATTCTTTAAACGTAGCGGCGGCGAGTGCGGTTGCTTTCTGGGAATTTGGAAAGTAATGGATTTACAAAAGAAATGGGATGGAGTTTGGAAAATGAAATTTATACAGCAATATAAAAATCTGAGCAAGGAGATTTACATTCTGTTCTTTGGCAGAGTTGTGACCAGTATGGGTTCCCTGATCTGGCCGCTTCTCACTTTGATTTTGAAAAATAAATTAGGATATAATGCGACAACGATTGCCACCATCACAATGGCAATGTCCATTTTGCAGTTTCCAATGCTGCTGCTTGGCGGAAAACTGGCAGATACGATGAACCGTAAAAAAATTATCGTATGCTGTGATATGGTTACAGTTATTTCTTATATTATCTGCGGTCTGCTGCCGTTGTCTGGATATAGCATTGCACTTTTTTATCTTGCCGGAGTGTTTGCGACAATTGAAGGTCCATCCTATGATGCGCTGGTTGCAGATATGAGTGACAGCGAGAGCAGGGAAAAGGCGTATAGTCTGCAATATCTCGGAATGAATTTAGGACTTGTGCTTTCCCCGACAATTGCCGGATTTTTATTTGAAAACTATCTGGGACTGGCATTTATAATTACCGGAATTGCAACATTTTCCTCCACGCTTTTGATTATTTTATTTGTAAAACAGCTTCGGGTAGAGAAGAAAAAAGTGAGCGAGTACGAGGAAAAACGGGAGAATGAGCATGTATTTAAGATTTTATGGGAACGCAGGCCAATCCTGATTTATGCTTTGGTGGCAGGTTTCGGAGGGCTGGTCTATGCACAGTTTAATTATCTTCTGCCACTCAACATGGAAACATTATACGGAGCAAAAGGAGCTGCTATTTTTGGCATGCTGACAAGCACAAACGCATTGGTAGTGATCATTGCAACACCAATTATAACTACTTTTGCAGGAAGAATAATAGATGTCCGAAAAATTCTGATTGGAGAAAGCCTGATTATTTTAGGATTATCCGGGTATCGGTTTGTACAGGGAATCATGCCGCTTTATTTTGTGCTGATGGTTATTTTTACAGTTGGCGAAGTGTTTAACACGCTGGGAAACCAGCCGTATATGACCAGACGGATGCCGTCCACGCACTGGGGACGTGTCAATTCGTTCATTTATACGGTAAGCGGTGCATTTTCTGCCTGGGGCAATATTCTGATCGGAAAAATCGTTGATAACAGTGGATATGACCGAGCGTGGCTTGCAGTGGGGGCTTTTGGTGTTGCAACCATCGTTTTGGCGGTGACACTCAACATTATGGATAAAAAACAGTTTTATTTACTGTATGAGAAAAAAGAAGGAAAGGTGGAAGGATGAGGAGAAAATATATGAACATCTGTCTGATTTTGGGATTACTTTGTCTGGTTTATGGGTTGACTGTGGCGATTGCAGGCTCCGGTGGAACAAAATTTTTTATTGTATGGATTGGCATTGCAGTGATCCTCTTTGTGCTGGCAGGACTGTTTCATATGGGAATATGGGACAGGATACCGCAGATGATCAGATGGATATTAGGGATATTATGCGGCGTATTTTTTCTGTCGTTTCTTGTGATCGAGGGAATGGTGATCTGCCAGATGCATGCGCAGGGAGAAAAAAATCTGGACTATGTGATCGTGCTGGGTGCACAGGTGCACGCAGATAAACCGAGTGTGGTATTGAAATACCGGCTGGATGAGGCTATTTTATATCTGAATGAGAATCCGGAGACAGTCTGTATTGTAGCGGGCGGTCAGGGAAAAAATGAACCTTATTCCGAAGCGTATGGAATGGCGCAGTATCTGATGCAGAATGGAATTGACAAAGACCGGATCCTGTTGGAAGATCAATCGAAAACGACCGAAGAAAATCTGCAGTTTAGCCGTAAATTTTTACCGGAAGATGCGGAAGTCGGGATCATCACGAATGATTTTCATATGTTCCGTGCTTTGCAGATCGCCCAAAAACAGGGGCTCTCTGATGCATGTGGAATTGCAGCAGATTCGACAAAATTCTATCTTCCAAACAATATGCTGCGGGAGTATTTTGCAGAGATCAAGTTTTTGATCCGCAGTGTAAAGTAAAATAGACAATTGCGAAACTCATAGAAACCTAAATTGAATTGTGAAAAATTAACAAAAGCTTGAGAAAACACTGGGGAGCGGTCGGTACTTGAAGGCAGGTACAACAATCGTTGTGACTGGCTTCTTAGTACCGTTACCAGCGACACGTAGCGAAAGCGTGTTTTCGAAAATTTTGTTAATTTTGAACAATTTAAAGAAGATTATGAAGAGTTTCGCAAACGCCTATGTAAAGTAAAAGATGAAAAGGAGTACAAAAATGTCACAGATAAAACTTGGTTCCCATGTGGGAATGGCTGGAAAGGAAATGTTTCTTGCTTCCGTGAAGGAGGCGGAAAGTTATGGTGCCAATATTTTAATGCTTTATACCGGAGCACCGCAGAATACAAGGAGAAAAGAGATTTCAGAACTGAATATTGAAGCCGGATGGGAGTATGCGAAAAAGGCAGGGATTGAAGAGATCATCGTGCATGCACCGTATATCATCAATCTTGCCAACACCGTAAAGCCGGAAACATTTGAACTTGCGGTGGGATTTTTGGAAAAAGAGATCAAGCGTACCGCAGCGATGCAAAGCAAAATCCTGGTGTTACATCCGGGTTCTGCGCTGGATGCAGGAGCGGAAGCCGGGATTGCACAGGCAGTAAAAGGGTTAAATATGGTTTTGGATGAAAACGAGGATGATGTTTTCATTGCCCTTGAAACAATGGCTGGCAAAGGGAGCGAGATCGGACGCACTTTTGAGGAATTGAAAATGATCTATGACGGTGTTCACAGGAAAGACCGTCTACGTGTCTGCTTTGATACCTGTCATGTAAACGATGCAGGATACGACCTTGTCAATGATTATGACGGTGTTTTCCAGAAATTCGATGAGATTTTAGGACTTGACCAGATTGCAGTGTTTCATATCAATGACAGCCTGAACCTTCTCGGTGCGCACAAAGACCGTCACGCAAATATTGGAGCAGGAACGATTGGGTTTGATCCTTTATATAAGGTGGTGCATGACGAGCGGTTCCTTGATGTGCCAAAAATCTTAGAGACACCATGGCTTTGCGCAGAGGGGGAAACGAAAAAGACACTTCCGCCTTATAAGGAAGAAATCTCACGGCTGCTGAGATAAGAGAGATGGGTAAGGCGTGTTGGAGAAGCCATTTTAGACATCTTATAGTGAAATTCAGGGGGAAAGAAACAAAATGAACCAGCAGGAAAAAGATAAAATTGTAAGAAAACTTATCGACACAAATACCACAATCTCCACGATGGAGAGCTGCACTTCCGGTCTGATCGCATCCATGATCACGGATACGGAAGGGGCATCGGCAGTTTTTCCGGGAGGTTATGTCACTTATCTGAACAAAACGAAAATCTTATGTGGCGTTGACGAAAAAATTATAAAAGAGCATGGTGAAAGGTTCCAACGATTTCACCATCTCCTTCAACCGTCAAGAACTGGCGGATTATCTAGGAGTAGAAAGAAGCGCCATGTCCGCGGAACTCGGCAAGCTTACAAAGCTTGGGATCCTGCAGACACAGCGCAGTCATTTCACATTATTAAAACCTTTAGACTAATCCGGATAAAATTCCGCTATCACCTTCTTCAATACAGTTGCCGATTGCTGCAGTTCTGACAGTTCTTTCTCATTTAATTCAATGGGCACCACCGTCTCAATACCGTTTTCATCCACCACTGCCGGAATGCTTAACACCACATTCTCCAGTCCGTACTCTCCCGTCATCAGACTGGATACCGGCAGAATGGACTGCTCATTACGGACAATTGCTGCGCAGATTCTGCATACAGCCATAGCAATTCCGTAATAGGTTGCGTGCTTTCTCGCAATGATCTCATAGGCACTGTTTTTCACGCTGTTAAATATTTTCTCCATGGATGCCTCATGGTCATAATGTCCTCGCAGTTCACAAAAATCGTTGATAGGCATGCCACCGACTCTCGCCTCGCTCCAGGCTGCCAGTTCGCTGTCTCCATGTTCGCCGATAATAAAGGCATGAATACTTCTGCTGTCCACTCCCAGATGTTCTCCCAGTTCATACCGGAATCTGCCGGTATCCAATACCGTTCCGGAGCCGATGACCCGGTTGGCCGGATAGCCGGATTCCTTCAGGGCTATATAAGTCAGAATGTCTACCGGATTGGAGACAATGAGCAGGATTCCTTCAAAGGGTCTCTTTTTGATCTCCCCGATAATGTCTCGTCGGGCTTCTGGTTGGCACCGGCGGTGATCACAATGACTGCGGCGTCCGTAATATCATCATAAGTACCCGCATAGATCTTCATGGGGCTGGCAAATGCCATGCCATGACTGATATCCATAGCTTCTCCTTCCGCACGATCATGATCGGCATCGATCAATACCATTTCCGAAAAAAGCTTACTCTGCATCAGGGCAAACGCGGAAGAAGATCCCACAAATCCGCAGCCCACTACAACTACCTTTCTACTGTCAATACTCATAATTCTGACCTCCTGTCATTTACTTTATCACTTTTTCAAAATCAGATGCCGGATGTTTACACAATGGACAGATAAAATCCTCGGGCAGTTCCTCTCCCACATACTCATAGCCACAGATGGTGCAGCGCCATACTGTCTGACCGTCCACAGTCTTCCCTGTATCTACCGGCTTGGGTTTTACATTTTCCTGATAATACTCATAGTTTGCGGATGGCTCTTCACTTAATACTTCCATCTCCGTCACTTCTCCGATGAACATAGTATGAGATCCCAGATCCACGGTCTGAGTAACTTTCACTGCAATGTATGCGTTAGTGCCTTCTGTGATATAGGGCACGCCGTTCTCTGCATTTTTATATGCTGTATAATCCGCAAATTTATCCACTTCTCTGCCTGACTGAAAACCAAACCGCTCATACAACGGAAACTCTGCCGTTCTGCTGAGTACGGATACATTAAATACACCGGTGTTTAACAGCATATCGTGGGTATAGTTTGCCTTGTTAATGCAGATGCAGATCTGATTCGGAGTGGAAGCTGCCTGGATCGCGGTATTGACGATACAACCGTTTATCTTCTCTGCATCCCGTGTGGTTACAATGTATAATCCGTAGCTTAACTTGTACATTGCCTTATGATTCATATAACTTCTCCTTTTCTCCTGTGAGTTGTTTTCTTTTAGTATCTCTTACATAACACAATTTATTTACTTTGTATTTCTCTTTTCGTATCTCTTATGTATTTCATACCCTGATTATAGCGTAACTGTAATTATCTGTCAATAATAATAGTAATGATTCTTATTTTATATTTAAAAATAACACCGATAGCCTAAGATATCGGTGTTTCTCACTTTTATAAATATTGTACGTTCCTCTTAGTAGGTCACCACGTTGTGATATACTCTGTAATACCCATCCCCGAGGTCTACCAACTGCAGCTGAATCACAAAGTTCTCCATGCCAAGCTTTTTCAGCACCTCCGCTACATATCCCTGCTCGTAGGCTCCGGTATTATACGCCTGCTCAATGGTACTCCACAGACTCTTGGAAACCACATTGTCAAAATGCTGATCTCCGCTCCCCAGAATGCTTAACTGTGTAATACAGTTCGCATAATAAGAGTTTAAATCCGTCACAGCGTCACTTCGGGGAGCCGGTGTGGCTGCTGTGCCGCTGTCGAAGCTTCCGGTATTACCGCCGGGATATCGCAGGGGTTCCTGGGGATTCGGATTGATGTAATCGCTCAGACTGTTTTCAGGCTGATCCGGCAGCGTTACCGAAACACTTCCATCTGTACCTATATTGCTGGGATTTCCGATTGCCTCTGCTGTCTCTGTTACAGTCTCCGCATTATTTCCGTTTCCATACAGCCTCTGTGCCAGAGCATTGGTCATATCCGGATTCAGTGCAAATACCAGGATCCCGCCACATAACAGCAGGCAGATCACTGCAATCCCTATCATGATCTTATTGATTATTTTCATTATCCTCTACCTCGTCTGCACCAAGCAGTCCCTCTGCCGAATAGCGGTTTGTTGCATTCCACAGGATCCATTCCTCATAACCGGCATCATAGACTGCCTGAATCTGTTCCCTGATCTGTGTTCCGTTATAGGAAATATGCCCCGGAACCCAGGTGGCGGTAAATGCCTGTAGCCAGGGTCTCACCACAGCCCGCTCTGCCTCCGGAATCTCCTGCAGTTCTTCGACAGAACCCTGCATTGCCGCCGATACCGTCTCGTAAGGATTCGCATCCGGTACCTTCAGTCCGAATACCCCGTTCGCATAATGAGAGGGATACACCATGGGACTGATGGCATCCACGGTCTGTCCCAGCGCCATGTAATCCTGCCCTACCGTCTGCACGTCGGTCTCACTTCCGATGATAGTGCCGAAGACATCCGCCGTAACCACGCATCCCTTTTCATGCAGTCTGTCTCCTGCATAGGCGAGAAAATCCTGTATTGCCTGCCTCTTCGGATAGGCATCCATATCCACACCGTAGTCCGCCACATTGGCATCTGATCCCACCGGAAAACGCACATAATCGTACTGGATCTCATCGAATCCAAGGTCTGCTGCCATCTCGGCAAGTTCTGTCAGATATTCCCAGACCTCCTGCCTGTATGGATTCACCCATGCCAGGCCGTTGGCATCCGTCACCGGCTTGCCGTCCGGTTTCGTCAATGCCAGTTCCGGTCTCGCCGCCGCCAGAATGGGATCCTTGAAACATACGATCCTCGCAATGGTATAAATATTATGATCCTTCAGTTCCTGCATCAAAGCCTGAATATCCCGGATGTAGCGCACTCCTGCCTGCATTTCGGATATCTGATCCAGTACGGGAATGTTCTGTGTAATCTCCTCATTCGTCAGCCGGAACGTCACATTTCCTTCATCGTTTTTCACATCAATGACCATAGCATTCAGTTCCGTCTCATCCACCAGTCCGATCAGCTCCTCCATTCCGGCGCTGCCGGCCTTAGGACCGGTGACATAGATGCCTTTCACTTTCGTCCGGTCCGCCATGCGGTCCGCAGTAGTAAGCTCCTTCCGAGGCGCCGGGGCAGGAGTCGGTGCCGTTTTATTCGTATCCTCCGCAGTTCCTGTGGATGCAGCATCTCCACCCGTGACATCCGATGCCGTTTCCCCGGCAGCGGTCACCTCAGCAGAATCCACCGTTGCCGCAGCTTCTATTCCATCACTTCCTATTCCATTCCCTGTTAACTCTATCTCATTGTCTGTTCCGCAGCCGCTCATACTAAATATCAGCATAATCCCCGCCGCTAGAAGTCTCTTCCCCAGACTCTTGTTTCGTATCATCAGTATTCTCCCTGCATGCCGACGGTTGGTCATATTTTCTTCGGCTCTTTTTACCGCCGGAATACTGTTATCAGATTTTTTCCTGGTCTACTCTTCCTCTGGATAGGTCAGTCCCCACTGTTTTCGGATTTCTGTCATCATGCGCATGACATCTTCCGTATAATTCAACTTCATGACCTCCGGTTGTCCGGCAATTGCCCGCTCCATATCCTCTACCTCATAGACGAGGGCATCCGCTGTGGCTCCTGCCCGGAGCTCCTCAGTATGACCGTCCTCCGTGTAGGTGATCACTGCCTTCTGTCCTCTGGGATATTCATACATCTCTACATAAGCCTTGTCAAAAGAGAGCATGCCCCGCTTGGGCTGCTTGGCATGCAGAGATAATGTCACTGTTGCCATTTCCTTTTTCGGATTCATTAAAAGGATCCCCGCCTGCTCGTCCACTCCCGTAGGTGCAAATTTCACCTGAGAGGCGATCTGATTCGGACGGGAGCTTAAGAACATTCTTACAAAAGAGAGCGCATATACGCCGATATCCAATAATGCACCGCCCGCCAGATTCCGGTTGAAGAACCGGTTCTTCATGTCATATTCCTTATAGCTTCCGAAGTTCATCTGTATCACGCGAAGTTCTCCGAGGTCTCCCGCATCCACTCGTTTTAACAATTCCTTATAGATTGGCATATGATAGATTGTCATAGCTTCCGCCAGAACTACGCCGTGCTCCTTCGCCAGCTGCATGGCTTCTTCCAGCTCTTCGGAGTTTAACGTAATGGATTTCTCGCACAACACATGCTTACCTGCTGCCAGAGCTTTTCGTAAAAATTGAATATGCGTATTATGAGGCGTAGAGATATAGATGATATCCACCGCAGGATCCGCACAGACCTCCTCAAAACTTGTAAATACATTCTGCACACCGTATTTCTTTGCAAAAGCTACTGCTTTCTCCTGCGTACGGTTCACGACACCATACAGCTTCTGCCCTCTTTTTTCCATAGCCTGTGCCAGTTCATTGGCTATGACACCGCAGCCTGCACTCACCCAGTTTCCCATCTATTCTCTCCCTTCCTTTCCACGTATTTTATTCTCATACATTTTAGTATCTGCTTCATTTACGATCTTGCGAATATCCACACCACAGCCTACTGCCCAGCCCACGGCACTGGAGATCGGCATCTCACCCTGTCCATCCCGCTCAAGCAGTGCTGCGCTGACCGATTCTACCATGGATTCAATTTCAAAATCCACAGGATTCTCAATGATCATGACAAATTCATCTCCACCCACGCGATAAACCTTACGTCTGTCCGTAGATAATTCATACAATACAGAAGACAATGTCTGAATCAGTACATCTCCTGCTGCATGACCGTATTTGTCATTGACATATTTTAGATTATTCACATCCCAGAAAACAGCTGCCAGCCTGTGTACCTGCGGATAGTAGTTTTCAATCATTTCCTCATATTTATTTTTGTTATACACATGGGTACCCAGATCCGTCTCTTTGCGATAAGTCAGATCAGCGATCCTTTGTGCATCTTCATGGCTGCTGATACTGATATAGCGCAGGATGAGTGTGAATACCAGAAGGATCACTGCCCGCGGTAATGCTCCATAGAACAATATTACAAATACCGGGTCCGGCTCAAGATCAAACTGCAAAGCTCCTGCACTCCACTGCTCCATATACCAGCTTCTTGTATGATTACTTCCAAGCAGCAGGTTCAGATCACATATACCGTAATAAAAGCCTGCCAGCATACTGATCGTCATGGTGATATCATTCACGAAATACGTGATCCACAGAATCCTCTTCTGCCGGTACTGCACCGCCAAAAGCAGCGGCAGCACATAGATTAGAGCTGCGTGAAAAGATAAAAAAGCAACAAAAATCGCTGAAATCATGCAGATCAGCGTAAGGAACACATATTTGACCCATTGCTTCGACAAGTCCACTTTTTTATAAATATAGACTATTGGGATTCCTATGACCACAGACATTCCCACTGCCATTGTAAAAATCCCGGCATCCACGATAAAAATCCGTAGCAGTGTCAGTACCCAGATCATCAAAATGGTCGCAAATATCCAAAAAAACCCCTTCAGAGTCTGCAAGTTGGAGCGGATCTCCTGCTGATGCAATTCCTGTTTATACTGTTCCTGATAATTTTCCATTGCAATATCCTATGTATCTATCATTTGTTTTCTCATTGCTTAGTGCACAACAAATATAGTATAACATATTCTGATTGCTTTTGCATTTATTTGCGCTAAATTAACAGTTGAAATAATGAAGCATACAAAAATATGCCCCTACCACTTCTGGTAGGGACATACATTTTGGGCAATCACAGCCCTGATTCCGGACTCCTTCTCATTAATATTCTAATTCATAGGCTGCTGTCTCAGTAATCGGGAAGCAGACCTGTCCGCCTGCATTCGAAACTGTCTTGAGAATACGGGTTCTGCCGTTGGCATCTACCTTGTAGACCATCACTTCTCCATTTTTCACAGGTACTGTGGTATGGAATACAACCGTTGTACCCAAGGCCTGTTTGTTGGTGAAATCGATGGTTCTGGAATGATCTGTCACGGTATCCTTATGTTCAAAATTAGTTTCCTTATAATCGGACAATTTGCTCGTTGCGAGGAAAGTGACTGCATCGGAATTGCCGATAAATACGTGCAGTCCTCTCAGGGCTGAGGTTGACACTGTTTTCACTGTTACTGCAGGAATCGTCTTGTCAAAGCCGCTGGCATCTACATGAAGCAGATCCTGATTGGTGCCGGATACATTTTGCTGTTTGTCTTTTGTCTGGGTAGAGATCACTTTCGTAATGGCATCCCATCCGGTGATCTGCTCTCCTGCGATATTTGTAGTGGTCAGTACCGGCTTCGGAGCTGATGCGCCGGAATCAGAAGAGGAATTACTGCCGGAGTCTCCGGTAGACGGTGCAGGGGTCGGAGTTGCAGGAATTGTAGGGGCCGGGCTCGGTGTTACCGATGGTTTTTCCGAATCATCCGATGTTGTGCCCGGAGTTCTCAAAACGTAATAGGTATACTTACTCATCCAGTCTTGTTCCAGACTTTCCGGAACCTGGTTATAGCCTACATTTCCCGTAGCTTCTAAAACACACAAAAAAGAACCCCATTACCGATATCTCTATCAGTAATGAGGTTCTCGTCATATTCTCATATACCCCAATTTATTACCTGCGTAATACCCTCTCAGATCGTCTTTCCGACTTTCCTTACTTATCAGCAATAGCAGCCTGTGCAGCAGCCAGTCTTGCGATAGGTACACGGAAAGGTGAGCAGGATACATAATCCAGACCGATCTTGTGGCAGAACTCTACGGAAGAAGGATCTCCGCCGTGCTCACCACAGATACCAACGTGCAACTTAGGATTTACAGGCTTACCAAGCTTGATAGCCATCTCCATCAGCTTGCCAACACCGGCCTGATCCAGCTTAGCGAACGGATCATTCTCGAAGATCTTGGTGTCATAGTAAGCGTTCAGGAACTTACCTGCATCATCACGGGAGAAGCCGAAGGTCATCTGGGTCAGGTCGTTGGTACCGAAGCAGAAGAAATCAGCTTCCTTAGCGATCTCATCGGCAGTCAGAGCTGCTCTGGGGATCTCGATCATGGTACCTACTTCGTACTTCATATCTGAACCAGCGGCTTTGATCTCAGCATCAGCTGTCTCGACAACTACCTTCTTAACGAACTTAAGCTCCTTCACTTCACATACCAGAGGAATCATGATCTCGGGCTCTACATTCCAGTCGGGATGTGCCTTCTTAACCTCGATTGCCGCACGGATAACAGCCTTGGTCTGCATCTTGGCAATTTCAGGATAAGTAACAGCCAGACGGCATCCTCTGTGACCCATCATAGGGTTAGCCTCGTGTAAACCGTTGATAATATCCTTAATAGCCTCAACGCTCTTGCCTTGAGCCTTTGCAAGCAATTCAATATCTTCTTCTTCTGTAGGAACGAACTCGTGTAGAGGTGGGTCCAAGAATCTGATTGTTACAGGGTTACCTTCAAGAGCCTCGTAAAGTTGCTCGAAGTCACCTTGTTGCATAGGAAGAATTTTATCAAGAGCTGCTTCTCTTTCTTCAACTGTATCTGAGCAGATCATCTCTCTGAATGCAGCGATTCTGTCCTCTTCAAAGAACATATGCTCTGTACGGCAAAGACCGATACCTTCAGCGCCGAGCTCACGAGCCTTCTTAGCGTCAGCAGGTGTATCAGCGTTTGTTCTAACCTTAAGAGTTCTGTACTTGTCAGCCCAAGCCATGATTCTTCCGAATTCGCCTGCGATCTGAGCGTCAACAGTAGCGATAGCACCGTCATAGATGTTACCTGTTGTACCGTCGATAGAGATTACATCGCCTTCAACGAATGTCTTGCCGCCAAGCTCAAACTTCTTGTTAGCTTCATCCATGTTGATTGCAGAGCAACCGGAAACGCAGCACTCACCCATACCACGAGCAACAACGGCTGCGTGTGATGTCATACCGCCACGAACTGTCAGGATACCCTGAGCAGCCTTCATACCTGTAATATCCTCAGGTGATGTTTCAAGACGAACCAGAACTACCTTTTCGCCCTTATCGGCCCACTCTACAGCGTCTTCAGCTGTGAATACGATCTTACCGCAAGCAGCTCCAGGAGAAGCGCCAAGGCCTTTACCCATTGGTGTAGCAGCCTTTAGAGCGGCAACGTCGAATTGAGGGTGAAGTAGTGTATCAAGGTTTCTTGGGTCGATCATTGCAACAGCTTCTTTTTCTGTTCTCATACCTTCGTCAACAAGGTCACAAGCAATCTTCAAAGCAGCTTGAGCAGTTCTCTTACCGTTTCTTGTTTGTAGCATATAAAGCTTTTTATTTTCAACAGTGAATTCCATATCCTGCATATCTCTGTAGTGATCTTCAAGAAGTTTGCAAACATCCTTGAACTGAGCAAATGCCTCAGGGAATTCTTCTTCCATCTTTGCGATTGGCATTGGTGTACGAACGCCGGCAACAACGTCTTCACCTTGAGCATTTATAAGGAATTCACCCATAAGCTTCTTTTCGCCTGTAGCAGGGTCACGAGTAAATGCAACACCTGTACCTGACTGGTTGTTAAGGTTACCGAATACCATAGGCATTACGACAACTGCAGTAT
>OGNI01000470.1_pt1 | contig 30370 bp, 17 predicted proteins | sample 1573421 | NCBI WGS metagenome assembly OGNI01 (sample SAMEA2581928, study PRJEB24529) | metagenome | biome: Human gut stool | place: China | collected 2011
TCCATAAGCTATGAATTTGGAGACAAAGATAACAATTTATAAATTTACCCCTCAGGTTTTTACATTGACCCGTAAATCTGCGGAAAATCTTAAAAACTTCATTCTCGTTTTCTGTTCGATAATCATCATTTTCCTTGTCGAAGTAAATTCCGCTGGGATAGACTAAATTTTGTATTTTTTGCCTATTAGAGAAATTACTAGATAAATAGTCAAATGAAGTAAGAATGTAAAGAATAGTAGGTTGATTTCATAGAAAAAAATATCTGGACCAAAAAATTTCATTCATAGAACCGTTTGTTTATCTTAACCACACCTAGTAAAATCGTTATTTAAGACAGCGGTTACAGCATTATATCCCTATCTATTAACTAAATATAGAACAAAATTTCATTCAATCCCAAATTAATTTCTATATTACTATACTTGGTGTTTCAAGTCACATAAATCGTCTAAATGCAATGTTCATATTAACTTTTTTCATATCTTCGCAAAAAAAATGGAAACAGTAAGAGTCAACTATTATCGAGGGAGTTTCTATAGTTGTGAAATTGAAAATAAATCCATCACATGCCCCTTTTGCGGAGTTGTCAATATACCTCAATATATTTTTTTAAAAGAATCAGAGGATAATTCTTCGCTCAATGTATTTACTCAATGTACTAATCCCCAATGTAGAAACATGTTTATTACCCAATTCAAAGAAGGAGCAACATTTGCAAAATTCATAAAAATACTTCCAACTGCACTTCCTTTAAAAAGGACTTTCAGTAATATTATATCTGAATTATCTCCTAATTTTTGTGAGATATATAATCAAGCATACATAGCGGAACAAACTAATCTTATGCAAATTTGCGGCACTGGATATAGAAAATCTTTAGAATTTCTAATAAAAGATTATCTAATATCAATCACACCAGAAGACCAACATGAAACTATAAGAAATAAATTTCTCAATAATTGCATTAGAGACAACATTAGTAACATCAACATTAAGACAGTGGCATCACGTGCTGTATGGCTCGGCAATGATGAAACACATTATACCCGTAAATGGGAAGATAAAGATATTAATGACTTAAAATCAATAATAGAGTTAACCCTCCATTGGATTGAATCAGAAATCAGAACGCAAAAACTTTTAGAGGATATGCCAGAGTTCAGATGAAACAATCTTTTCAAAATCGGTTATAAACTTGTTCGATAATTCGATAGTGTAGCCGACACGAAAAAAACCACTGTAAAAGCAGTGGTTTTTTATTTATATTATCACCCGCAACATCAGATATAAAGTTCCTTTGGCAGTACCTTGCAACACTATCTCGAACCGCTCCCCACTGCGGAATCTTCTTAACTTGTGCACTAAGCTGCCAGATAAAGGTGAAGAGGTAAAGCATGCAAAAGGCAAGTCTCTTGAAATGTTCCATAATCTTTTATTTAAAATACGGTTTCATCGTTGAAGCGTAATGCCCATTATTCCTATCACCACCTCATTGGAGAGTGTCTCCAGTACAAGATGCGAAAGCTTTTTCCCTGCATTCAACGGCATTTCCAACAGTACGGCGGCACCACCGTCCACCTCGCGAGACACTCCGGTAAAGCCAAGTTCCTCACCGAAATTATTGCTCAGTTCACCGGTCTTCAGACGCAGGCGATAGAGAGACGGTGCATGACGGTTAAAAGACTTTCCATCTTCAAAGAATATCTGTTCGATGGGCGGCCAGTTGTCCGGATTCACCAAAGACAAGGTGTCGCAAGTACCGTCTTCATAATACACACGGATTACGCCATTGTCGATATGGCACTGCATGTGGTTAGTGCTACCTGCCATTAGTAAATAGGCACGGGAAGCCTTGCCTTGCAGGGGAATTTGCAGACTGTCCGGATAATTGTCCCAAAGAGAGGTGAAAGCAATGTTATGCCCTTCGGCAGGAGTACGGAAAGGTATCCCGAGCTTTGTCTCCAACAAGCCTTTACGCACAGCGGCACGCAAACCCGAATCATCTATATCTACTGTCTTCAGCGGATGACACCACTCGCCTATTCCCTGTTTGGGCAACTGCAACGTGGTGTACGGAGAACGCGGCGACAGGTATTCATTGCGGAAAATATCCGTTACATTCGCATTGAACACTTTCTGCATATCGACAGGAGTGCATCGGGCTGAATCGACTGCTTTAAAATCACCTGCCGGAACAGGTTTATTACCCTTATCGGATACCGGGTGCTCTACCGGCGCCCACCATTTCATCTGTCCCTGTTCCATAGCAATGAAACTGACGGGTCCCGCCTTACGGACGCGAGTTGCAGGATAAGCATCGACAGAAGCAGGAGCTTCAAGCAACTCTCCTTCCCAAGCGACATTGATTGTTACCTCCTCACCGGAAGCAGCAGGAACGGAAACGGAAAGCATGGGCCGTCCAACTGAATTTTCAACCAGTCTCCACGCTGCATTCTGGCCGTTTACCGTCAAACGCGCCACAGCCGAACGACGTGCTGGGAATTGCAATTCCAGATTCCGTACGGCAGGCAAACGGTGTGTAACGGTATAAAGCGAACAGTCGCGGGAAGAATACTTACCGGTAGCCGCTTCGCCCGCTTTAAAGTCAAAGTCTATATCCGGCGTATGCAGTGAAGCATACTCCCACTCTTCCGGGAAACCGGGTTTTATCAGCAGACGACCGTTCAAAGCATCGGGCAAGATTCCGTAAAGCCCCTGAATCAATGCGCGGGAAGCCACTCCGATAGGGTCGCCGAAGTCGCGGTAACATTCGCCCCGGGCAGCATCATAGAAACTTATCTGCCCGAAATTGCCCGGACTATCGCCCAGGTACATGCCGTCCAGAACAGAACTTTTCAGCAATTTGAAGCCTGCCTCTCTGCGTCCTGCCTGAAAATAAGCGAGCGACGTGTGCATCACTTCGGCAAAGGCCACATTGTTAATGCTCCATGAATACGGCATCCAGTCGGTAGTGGCCACAGTGGCATACTTTCCGGCATTGACGGCAGCACCCGCTGTTTTCAACTGTTCCTGCCAATGAGCGTACGGGCCTGCATTGACAGGCAAAGCAGCATCGGCGGCAAGCACATCATCCGAAGTCACGACAGGAATATGAGGAATTTCACGGTCTATGTAACTTGTGGCAAGATATGCCTGAAACGGATCGGCCACATCGCTGTCGAGAGCGTGATAGATGGTCCATACGGCAGCATCTTCATGCAGACGGCGATGACCCATGAAATCTTGGAATTCCGCCCAATGTCCTCTCTCCGGCAACCAGAGACGGGTGTTGAGCGCTTTCAATATCTTATCGGCCTCTTCCCGATAGGGTGTGGGGTCTTCGCCTATCTTCTCAGCAATCAGTGCAGCCAGTTTATTGCCGCGATAGTTATAGGCAGAGCTGTGCGTAACGGCGCCACTGTTATAATACAGCGCATCGCTTGCCCAAATGCAGGCGTAGGCATCGTACAAGCCGTCGTTGTCCGGGTCGAAGTTGCGTTTTTCCCAAGCAAGATGCAGTGTCAGCAACGGCCACATGCGGTGGGCATACTCAAGGTCGCCCGTCCAGTTGAAGTGCCACAACAGTTCGTCTATGTAACATAGGTTCATGTCATAATGGTGCATCTGATTGTTACGGCGAGGATTGCGGCAGATATATCCGTTGCTGTATTGCGGTGTTCCCCATATCTTGGCCGAACGTGCAAGCGCAAGGGCAGAATCCTGTGCCGGATGCGGAATCGTATTGGGAACTTCGGTCACCTGACTGGCAGCATAGTTGTCGAAATGAGTGCGTGCGCGGTCGTGCCAGCCCAACACATCGCCTACGTATGCGGCACGCCAACCGCTCAACGGCATACGCCAGCCGACAGCTCCATGCAGCCACACGCCCTCTTCCCCCCAGATACCGTCGGCAGCAACAGCAAGTGCACCGCCAAGCGTATTGAAATAAGGATCGGGAGTAGTGATTCTGATGCGTTCGGCCAGTTCACGGCAAGCCTTTTGAAGGGCAAGATACTGTACACCACCATCCCGTATTTCCTTCAGTTCATTACCGGAAATGCCCACATACAAATGCCCGTCGGCCGGAAAGCGGCATTTCAGTATTTGCAGCACTGTGCCGTCTTCTGCCGGCTCAAAACATCCCGGAGGGTCTGCCCCCATATCTCCGCTACGGGAAAGCTTCTTCCGGCGGATGGGCGAATTCAGCACTTCCAGCTCGCAGCCGGCAGGCAACTCACCGGAAAGCTCCCAAACGGCCATCTCTTCCGTAAGACTTGCCAATACGGAAACTTTCAGGCTGCAATTTTCTCCCCATGCCTTGTCTTTCAAGGCATACGTACGCGTACCCGGATTATAACGCGCCTCGCACCAATCGGTTTCTTCCAACGGTGTAACCGTACCGTCCGGCAGATGCAAGCGAAAACGGATATTACGGCAGTCGTTCTTGACATACGTGGCAAATATCGGACGGTCGCCGGTTTCCAGGCGCCATGCCGTATGTCCGCCATACAAAGCACGTGTGTAGCGGTTCTTGCCGTTGACGCAGACAAATTCTTCACCGGACGGCAAGTATTGCAACATACGGGGAGCTCCCCGCTTATGGTCATTGTAGGAAGTGGATTCTATCAAATCGCCTGCTTTCTTCGGAGTTTTAGACGAAGAAGCATATTGCGCGTAAGAACCCAAAGGGATAAACAGAGTAAAAATAATTGCAAAAACAGAAATACGGTTCATAAGGTTTTATTTAGTTCAAAGGATGAAAGCATAACTGAAAGCCATTCACTATACGATTGAAACACATTCAGTATACGACTGAACCTATATCAGTCGTATACTGAATGCATCCTTCTGCAAGCTATTCAGAAAAGGGGTAGTACTATCAAGTACCAGATTAGTTATATATAATAATATTTATATACAAAGAGGCAATTACGGCATCGGCTTCAATCCTTCCCAACGCACATCCCATGTACCGTCTTGCGGGAAACCGGGATTTTTCACCTCACACCCGTCCCAACCGGCACACATCAGCGCTACGGCAGTCAGCAAGCCGCCATTGCCCGGCAGGTAGCAACGCAGACGTCCGTCCTGATAATTGTGTCCGTTCAACAAGTAAGTATTGGTGCGCTTATCCATCAGCAAGGCTCCTACAGCCTTTTCGGGCTCACCCAACCGAGTGGCATTCATAGCGGTCATCGGGTAATCCCAGCCCCATGTCTTGCCCCAGTTCCAGTTGTCCCACACCCAATGAAGCGTATTCTTCATATAGTCGGCACGTATCAGCTTGTTCATCGGCAGGATACCCACAGAGCCAAGCACTGCCATGTGGTCGCTGGTGAAACGGATATCCTTGTAAGTATCCACTGCATTTTCGGCAGCCAGATAAAGGCTGTCTTCATTATAGGCCAGCGGAGAGAGTTTGTCTATCATCTCATCCCATTCCAGATTACGCTTTTCACCGGCACGTTCACGCCACTGCTGAGCCACATTCATGGCATAATGCCAGTAAGAGAGTTCGAACGGCGGATTGATGGTAGTAGCCGCACGCAATGTTTCTTGTGCGGGAATAGCGCCTTTCAGGATAAAACGTCCATGGAATTCATCGTAAGTGGCGAAAGAATACATGAACTTTGCAGTTTCCTGCACCAGATGATTGTATTTCTTAATCACCTCATCCAAAGGATTGGCACGGTAAACGAGTTCGGCCAAATAGATAAAATGCGGTTGCTGCCAAATCAGGAAACTGCCTACATTGGACGGAGCTTCCGTTCCGCTGGGATCGGTCATTTTCATCCAACGCACTCCGTCGAATCCCTGACGGCGGGCTATCTCACGGGCAACAGGTTCTACCGTTTCGTACCAGCCGAGTGTGCGGTCCAGCAATTCGGGATGCCCCCAAAGTGCCTGCCAAGCCTGATGCCACCATATCATTTCGAGGTGGAACTTGCCAAACCATGAATTGTAGGTTAGCCCTGTTTCCTGCGGCGGAACACTGCCTGCCGACTGAATGGCGAGCAGGTATTGGCTCAATACGACACGGCGTTCCAGTTCTTTGGCACGCGGGTCGGTACAATGTGAGAAGTCTACAGCCGCACCATTCTTCCAGAAATTGTTCCAATAGCTGTTGCCGGCTGCCAGAGTTTCGGCGAAAGTAGGCAGAGTATCGGCAGATGTATAGACAGCCGGTTCACTCTCGAATACAGTTCCGGGAAAAGCGGACGTAAACTTGCAAGAAAAAGCGAGTTTATCTTCCGTCGGTGTCAGTACAAAATAGTTTGCAGACTTCTCCTTGAGGGAAGCTTTTCCTTCCCAACGCAGAGATACATAATAAACGGTAGAATCGAGTGTACGTTTGAGAACTGCACTTTGCGCATTCTCAAAGACTATATCTGTAGTGTGTTTGTTGTTGGCATCCCAATTGCAGGCATCATCGGCATGAGCGCCCGTAGGGTATGGAAAATGCAGTTTCACCCCAGCACGTGCCGGACTGGTGATACTGGCTGAAATCATGTCCATTTGCGGATGACATACGGTCTGTACATCAAAGGCGTTACCTTTCAGTGTGAAGTGACTGTTGATGACACCGTTCCACATATCCAATGTCTGGGCAATATCGGTAATGTCAGAAGTCTTCACATCATCGCCCAACTCCAGTCCCACGATACCCAAATGCAGGCGATGAGGGTTCATGCGATACCAATTGGAAGCTTCTTTCTGACGTCCGTCTTCTTTAAACTGACAAGCGTATATTTCTTTATGTCCACGACCGAAATCGTGTTCTTTCAAGTATTCTTCCGGTTTGTATTTATTGGGATTACCGAAACTATGCCAGCCCCATTGACTTTGCGTACCCAATGGCACGCCTTTCTTATATACTGAAGGAAAAGTCTGTAGACCGGTAGCATCCACAGTAAAGGCAAACTCACCGTTGCCGACCGACAACGACGCCAACGAATCAAACGAAGATACCTGAGGGTTGTTACGGGCAACCAGCGCCTCACGATCTATCGGCGCTTGCTTTTCCGAACCGCAAGCTGCCAAGACGACTGCAAGTAGAGAATAAAACAGTTTTTTCATGGTATTTTTAGTGTAAGTAATATATCTCATAGTTGTGAACGAAGCAAAGATAACGCATTTCCGCCAAACCGATTCTGTCCGGTTTGGCGGAAATGCTAAGAGAAATGATTATCGGGCATACACTGCCCAAGCTGTCACAGAAAGTCAAATGCCAACTCCAGTTTCAATCCCTCATCCCCTTTTTTGATACGGATAGTTCCAGGCTGACTCTGCGGCCCGTGCTGACTTATCGGCTTGAAAGAGCGAATGGCGGGAATATCCAATAAGAAAGAAAGATCCCCGGCCGGAAAGTCCGGCATTGTACGGATACCATCCTGACGCCCACGAGGTTCATCCGGAGTGAATACACGAAAGAACACTCCGTCCGTAGCCGCATAGACGGTAAAAGCGTTCTGCTTGCCTTGAATTGTGGCCCAATAAAGATTGGCGTGATACCCTTTAAATTCCGGATAGACCAGTTTGTCCGCACTCTCTCCGGTAACAGTATTATTAAAGTCTTTCTGCCAGATACCGTAATTCGTGCCCGGAATACGGTTCTTCCACACACGGTAAGGACCGCGCCCCAACCAACGCATACCTGTACATTCACTTTCAGGATAAGAGAAGGTAAACCCGAAGTTAAGTATGGCATTATCCGTAAAAGCATCATCAAAGCCGCCACCGCCCGATGCCCGGTTCAGCAATACGGCATCCATCTTCAACAGCCCGTCCGGACGCAAACGCCACACAACGGAATCCGCTCCGCCCCGATAACGGGCACAAAGGACAGCATCACCTCTCTGCTCCATACGAGCGGAAAGAGACACCAGTTTCATTTGCATTCCTACAGGCAGCGGACCGTTTTTCAACGGAATTATCCGGTTGTCTTTCTTCCGCAATACAGAATATATGGTAGCATCGTTTCGGCGAAAGGATATGTCCACCCAATCGGAACACAACGTTATTAAAGAATCAGCCTCGTTCACACAACAACCTTTTCCTGTTCTTTTCAAAGAAGCCAGTTGCCCTTCAAAATAGCTTTTCGCAAAACTGATGGGATACGTACGTGTACACACGCTCTTTCCATCCAGTCCTATAGCCTCCAATTCCAAAACATCTCCCTTAGAGAAGAATTTTTCCCGGATTTCCGGATTCTCCCATGCAGCTATACAGGCATATCCGGTTTCACCCGGTTCCAAAGCAGGCAAATTCACCCGGCCGCTGTCTACTGTGCATCCCTCTGCCCGGCTCTGTAGCGGGGAAGGATAGGAAAGGACGCGATAGCGCATGGAACACTCCTTCAAATTAGTAAACAGATAACGGTTCTCCACTAAAAAACGGCCATTGAAAGAAGGCGTTAGCTGGAGAGGCTTTATCTTTATAGGCGACCATATTTCCCGTACGGAATAAAAACTGCCTTCTTTCTCCCGATAAGGACCTACAATACCGTCAGGCGCATTATAATCTTCACTGTCCAAAATGCCGTTACAGTCTGTCCGGCGTACAGCTTCATCGCTATATGCCCATAAAAAACCTCCGGCAAACAAAGGGTGTGCCGTATATCGCGCCCAGAAATCCTCCAGTCCGGCTCCATGTCCCTGGTCGTACAGACCATGCATAAACTCTGTCGGCATGAAAACCTTATATCCGTTGGTGAAACGGCCTACACCGGTCAGGTAAGCCGGGTAATGGTGTGTATCCAATTCATCAAAGTCCGCCCAAGGATGGATGACATGACGACGCTGCGGATCATAACGGTAGAACAGTTTATCCGTAGCCATGTTCCACCCGCCTTCATTTCCATTGCTCCAAAGTACGATACATGGATGATTTACATCCCTTGCTATCATTTCTTTTACCAACTTGCTGCCTGTAACAGTGTCGTAAGCATTCTGCCAGCCCGCAAGTTCATCAATATAGAGCAATCCCAACGAATCACAAGCATCCAGAAAATGCTCATCGGGTGGATAATGGGAACGCACGGCATTCATATTCATTTCTTTAATGAGCAGGGCATCTTGAATGCTGAGTTCCTTATTGGTGGTACGCCCGCCATCGGGGTGAAAAGAATGACGGTTTATGCCTTTCATCACCAGTTTCGTACCATTCAGATAAACACCGTCGCGTGGACGAAAGTCAACGGTACGGAATCCGACGCGGACAGATGTCCGGTGTAAAGCCTCCCCTTCTTCATTCCGCAAGGTAACAATGAGATTGTAAAGCCGAGGTTTTTCCGGAGTCCAAGGTTCTACATTTTTCCAAATATGAGCAAACACACTGTCATGCCCCACTTCCCACATCCGAACCTCCGAACAAACGTCCGTTCCATCCAAAGGATGTAAAGCTGCCGTTAATTTTTCCTTGCCTTTCACTCCTTTCAGCTCGGTATAAAGCTGCATTTCCCCATCCATTTTCGCATCCACTGCAATATGTTCGATACGTATCTGAGGTTTGGCTTCTAACCATACAGGACGGTAAATCCCCCCAAACAACCACCAGTCCGCCTTACGTTCGGCCGCATTCACCGACTTATTTCCGGAATGTTTTTTTACCCGTACTTCCAGCTTATTGGCAGCACCATATTTCAACAAAGAAGTTATGTCATAGGAAAAACGATAAAATCCGCCCCGATGTGTTTCTCCGGCCGAAACTCCGTTTACAATCACATCCGTATCTGTCATAACCCCATCAAACCACAAACGTATGTTCTTACCTCTCCAATCTTCCGGTACACGAAATGTATGACGATAAATTCCCTCTTCCATACTGGGATTCTTAACCCCTTTCTTCTTATACCAACGCCCGTAGGTATATTCACCAAAACCTTGCAGCTCCCATTGAGAAGGCACTTCTATCTTACTCCACTTCCCGCTGTTCCTACCCTCGGAACAATAAAACTGCCAGGTTACACCATCGCCCAGTCCGGTACCGGAAAGATAACGGCGCTCTGTCTGCTGAGACCATACGCAAAGAGCGGACAATAGTCCTAAAACAGTAAAAAAGATTCTTATATTCATACTTCTTTTATATGGATTTTAATTTTCGAAAATAATAAAATAATCAAAGAAAAAGGCAGTCTGACTTTCACAAGTTAACCGCCCATTTTTCACTAACCCAAATTATAATAATCAATCACTCATCAATAACGAAGGTGCAATACGATTCCTTACTCACCCGGCAATGGCCAATTAGGAGTAGGAACACGCATCGCTTTCATCTCTTTTTCGAACTGTGCAACTTTTTCCGGATATTTATTTGCCAGATTGACAGACTCCGTCATATCCTCTTTTATGTTATACAACTCTAACGGAGCATCTTTCTTTACAGTCACTACTTTCCAATCTCCACGTCTTGCCGCACGTTGCTTTCCCGGGAACTCCCAATACAACAAACGATTATCCGTATCAAGCTGTTGCCCATAGAACAAGGGAAGAATATTGATACCGTTAAGTTTTTGTGGCAATTTATCTGTGGCACCAGCCAAAGCAGCCAAAGTAGGCATTACATCCGGGAAATAAATAATATTATTCAAATTCTGCACCGGAACCTTTCCGGGCTGATTTACAATAAACGGTACGCGAATGCCACCTTCATAAAGCTGTCCTTTCATTCCTTTAAGAGAACCTTTACATCCCAATTCCTCCAACGGTGCCTGCTTGGCAGCACCGTTATCCGATGCAAAGATGACTAAAGTATTTTCGCGCAGTCCCAACCTATCCAGTTCTGCCAACAAACGTCCTATCGCCCGATCCATATGGGTAATCAGCGAGGCATAACGCTTGGTGTTCATATCCCAAGCCTCATCATCATACCAGGTTGTTTCATCTATATTATAGGGTTCGTGCGGCGCATCATAAGCTAAATACAGAAAAAACGGATTGTTTTTATTACGGTTAATAAACTTTATTGCATCTTCCGTAGAAAGGTCTGTATTATGCTTAATGTGTTTATCGCCTTCATTCTCTTTTACATTCTCCAGTTTCTCGTTGTTGAAGCGCCAATAAGGATAGTAGTACGGATCATTAGAATATGCAGTACTGATAAGCCATCCGTAAAACTCATCAAACCCTCGGTTCAAAGGAGTTGCTTCCGGATTAAATCCGTCCAAATGCCATTTGTTTACCAAACAGGTTCTATATCCGGCAGCCCCAAGCACAGTGGCAATGGTTGTATCATTCGGTTGTAAATGCATGCGGCGTATGGTCTTGGTGCCTTTTAATCCTTCAATACCACCTGCAATACAAAAGTTATCGCGTATAGTTGTATTTCCCGTATTCTTTCCCGTCATCAAGGCACAACGGGAAGGTGAACTGATACCGGAACCGGCATAGCATTGCGTAAAGACCGTTCCAGTAGCTGCCAAACGGTCTATATTAGGAGTTTCTATATATTTATTTCCATAACATGACAAGTCGCAATATCCCATATCGTCGGCCAAGATAAAAATAATGTTCGGCTTGTCTCCACCGTCTGTTACAAGTTGCCGGGCAGTCATCAACTGAGGCATAACAAACATACCCGCACAAACTCCACCTAATACTATATCTTTTCTAAACATAATCTGATTTAAATAAAGGAAAAGGTGGCATACCTTTTAAAAGCACCCACCTCCCCTTTTTAATAACTTAAATTTAATGTAGCCAAGGCTAAGATATGACATTCAGTCTTGATAATCAAACAAATAGCATCAATTTTCATATCCCTCGTTTTGGACATAAAGTCCTGGAGTAACATTCATCTGATTCATCGGAATTGGATAGAGGTAACGACCTTCTTTTAAATTTGCTTTCAATTCAGTAAAGTTATAACGCTCAAATTTTGCTTCTGTATCTTCCTTCCAAGTGCCATAACGTACTTGATCGAACCAACGAATACCTTCTCCCATAAACTCAATTTTACGTTCAAGTTTAATGTATTTCATGGCATCCTCTACACTAACTCCAGTCTCGGTTCTCGGATCGCAGTTTGCCCTTTCACGTATTTCATTTACAATTTTCATGGCATCCGCAGTGTTACCTTCACTCGCCAAAATCTCTGCATAAAGAAGCTTCATATCTTCAATACGAATAATAGGTAGATTTACTCCCCAGTCATCATACTTTTTCATGCCACTCTCTGCATCAAAAGACATCCCCAAAGAGGCTATTTTAGTTTTAGTAGGAATCATTTTATAAAACATAGCTTTAGTATACACATTACCCGTAGTTCCATCTTCAAAAGTCATCAACTCAGAAGGGCTCTGATATTCAGGAGCTACCGCATCACCAGCAAAGCCAGCCATCACACCAAAATTATAGCCACGTCCGTCTTTTTTTCCATTAGAGTATTCACGATCAAATTCGTGCATCAATGTCTTTTCCACATAAATAGAATTTTGCGAAAAATTATAGTTTTTAGACCAATCTTCCGGAACGATTTTAACTGGAAGCATATTGAATATGGCTGGGTTTCCCGTACCACCCGTACGATACTGAATGGCGAAAATAGAATATTTATTGTAATATGCATCAGTCGGCATCCACTGTTTTTGCCATTCTTCCAATGATGGTGCCCAATAAGCGGCTGCATGAGAATCATCTAAAACGTTTTCCAATTGCGTTTTAGCCAAACTCTTCGCATTAGTATCATTATATGGATAACCAGCCAATGTCATATACACACGTGCCAACATAGCCTTCGCGGCCATTTTATCTGCACGGCCTTTTTTATCTATTTTAGCACCATTGGCATCTTGCATATCTGCTTTATAAGGCAAATCTTCTGACTTTTTCAAATCAGGAATAACACGATTATTGAGAATATCCACTGCAGTAGATTGCTTTACCGATTTAATCTCTGACGGAGACATCGGTCTATCTACCATAGGAACATTTCCAAAAAGACGAACTAACTCAAAATAAGCCCAACCTCTCAGGAAATAAGCTTCATTTAAAAATTGATTTCTGATAGACTCGGAATCAAAAGATGCACTCGGAATCTTAGAAATAGCGACATTGGCATCATAAATGACCTTATACCACATATTCCAAGTATCATTAAACATCGCCATATCATCTGTTGCTCTAAATGTTCCTATTTCAGAGTATTCACGAAAAGCGTCCGGATTAGGTTCTACCCACGCAACATCTGAACGACATTCAGACATAAACCAATACATGCAATTAGATGCTTGGCGCAAATCCGCATAAATGCCTAAAATACCTTGCTCCGATTGAGCTTGAGTTTGATAAAATCCATCTGAAGTTATTTTATCTACAGGTGGAGTATCCAAATAATCATCACACGAGGAGATAGTCACGACCAGCGCAGCCAGCCATATTATATTTTTAAGTTTAAGCATAGTTCTTTGTATTAAGGATTAAAAATTAACATTTATACCAAAAGTAAATGTACGAGCATTAGGATAACCACCATAATCCAGTCCAAGTGCACTTGCTCCTCCAGGACCTGAGCCCACATTGGCAGCTTCTGGAGAATACCCACCATAATAACTATCCCATTTGGCTAGATTCTCAATAGACAAATATACACGTGCATATGATATAAATTTAGGATTAATCGGTAACTTATATCCCAGAGTAAGATTCTTAATACGCAAATAATTAGAAGAATATAACCATCTGGAATCCAGCGTAGTGCCAGTTGTTTGACTCAAAATATAAGGAACCGATCCGTTGCCTGGTTCATCTTCAGACCACCATGCATCTCTCCAATGCCCCATTATATTAGATTTAGCTCCCATACTTGGACGGTCTATAGCACGTCCCAAGATACCATAAATTTTACCTCCAGTTTGTGCTGTTAATAAGATTGATAAATCAAAATTCTTATAAGAGAATCTATTAGTCATACCAAATACAAATTTAGGTGTTGGACTTCCCAAATAGTCTCTATCATTATCCTTATCATATTTACCATCATTATTGACATCTCTATAACGGATATCACCCGGTTGAATCTGTTTACCTTCAAATGTAACGGGTTGTCCATTATGAGCTGCACTATAAGCATCAATCTCAGCTTGATTTTTCCATACTCCAATAGCATCGTACATATAGTACGTATTGACAGCTTTACCCACAGTCAATATATTTGAGTAATTGCTTCCGGAGAATCCAGAATAAATAGGAGTATTATCCGTACCCAACTTCTTTACTTCATTCTTATTATACGACATATTAAATGAAGTATCCCATTTAAAATTCCCTGTCAAATTATGCGTATTCAACTCTATTTCAAAACCTTCATTATGAATATCACCTAAATTATCCCAAATAGTGCTGAAACCAGAAGCACCTTCTACGGGAACTTGATATAATAAGTCGGTCGTATTTTTTGTATACCAATCCAATGACAATTGAATACGGTTATTCAAAAAGCCCAAGTCCACTGCAATATCCGTACTATGAGTTTTCTCCCAACCTAAATCAGCATTACCCAAACTACTAGTATAATAACCTGCAGCTCCCCCATAGACGGAAGAAGTCAAAGTTGCATAAGCAGCTGTATTACTGATAGAATTATTACCTGTCACACCATAACTAGCTCTAATTTTCAATGTATTCCACCATTTTTGATCCCAATTCTTAAAGAATTTCTCATTAGATATAATCCAACCACCGGATATTGCAGGGAATACACCCCATTTATTATTAACTCCGAAAACAGAACCTCCATCAAAACGCAAACTACCCGAAAGCATATAACGTTCATCATAATTATACTGCAAACGACCAAATGTAGATAATAATTTATTAGGTGTCTGTTCTGTTACTGTATTAGTTCCAGCGGCAACCTTTGAACCATCAAACGAACCTGTAATGGCATCATTGGGAAAAGGAGCTTTGAAACCTTGTTCTGTTTTATATCCTAAAGAAGATTGTTCTGACGAAAAACCGAGCATAGCGCTTACTCCATGCTTATTGAATGTATGATCATAATTAGCTACAGCTTGTAATAAAGTATTCCAAATACGACTTGTAGAGTGGCTACCCGAAGAAGATTGGCCTTCACCCTTTGCCCAACCTTTGCCTGAACTTGAAAAAGAATATTTGTTTCCATCCAAATCATAATAATTTGCTGCAGCAGACAATTCAACTCGAAAATCCTGAAATGGAGTGATACGTAAGAAAGCATTACCGACCATACGTAATGTACGATTTTGGCTAATATCCGTATTCAAAATATAACTTGGACTTGAAGTTGTATCTGCCCATCCGTAACGGCCGTTAGGTTGTACGTAAGTCATATATCCGACACCCGGTTCTGAAACCGGAGCAGAAGAAAGCGTTTTATGAGCTTGCGAATCCTTACCATTAGCACGTCCCGAGCCGTCTGTTACAATATAAGTTGGAGCTAAATTCATTCCAATAGAAAGATATTTATTTATTTTTGACTCTACATTTGCACGGAAAGAAAAACGCTTATAGCCAGTTCCTGTAGCTAATCCCTCTTGGTTCATATAACCACCAGAAAATAAATAGCTGACATTATCAGTAGCACCGGACACATTCAAACTATAATCCTGTACAATAGCGGTACGATAAACTTCATCTTGCCAATCCAACAGACTAAGGCTTTCCGAAGTTGGAGTATAGGTATGGGAATCTCTCATATCTTGACTTAAATAATTAAACCAACGGTCATCAAGAATATACAAATAAGCGTTATCTGTACCAGCCTTAACTCCTACATTTGCCAAACGCGTGGCATTATCATCGCGGATACTAGCATTAGTGATTCCTTTCTTTTGAGCTTCAGATAAATAATAAGCATCATTCCATCTTGTTCTGAACTCCATCCATTCTGTAGCACTCAGTAAATCTATTTTCTTTTCCAAAGTTTGAAAACCAACGCTAGCATTAAAAGAAACTTTTGGTTTACCTGTTTTTCCTTTCTGCGTTGTCACAATAACTACACCATTTGAGCCACGAGAACCATAAATAGCTGCAGAAGCCGCATCTTTCAAAACTTCAATAGAAGCAATATCTGCCGGATTTATTCCACTTAAAGTAGTCATAGGAACACCATCAACTACATAAAGAGGATCGGAGTTAGCATTTACCGAAGCAGCACCACGTACACGAATTTGCATATCAGCACCAGGTTCACCGGTAGTAGTACGTACCGTTACTCCAGCCAATTGCCCTTGCAAAGCTGTTTCTGGACGCGCCAAAGGACGATCTTGAATTCCTTTAGTATCCATTTTTGCCACAGCCCCCGTCAAAGTACTTTTCTTCACAGAACCGTAACCAATAACAACAACTTCATCAAGAACTTCCGTATCTTCTTCCAAAGTCACTTTTACATTGCTTTGTCCTTTCAAAGCAATATCCTGAGTTTTATAACCAACGAAACTAACTTGTAGGACAGCATTTTCCTGAACATTGTTAAGAGTAAAGTTACCATCAACATCTGTGATAGTACCATTAGTAGTTCCTTTCACTAAAACACTCGCACCGATAACTGTTTCACCCGTTTTGTCTAATATGACACCCGTAATAATTTTGCCTTGTGCAAGAATGTTTAGATGACAGCTTATTAAAAGAAGCATTAACAAGCATAACTTTTTGTGTAAAATTCTCATAGACTATTAATATAAATTGGTTGATTAATTAATTCAAGATTAACCGTCCGATGCAACTGTTATCGGACACAGAGCTTATGAATGCAAAGTTAAATATAGACAAACTTAACAAAATACACCTACTGATACAAATACTATCCTTTTTGACTTTCTCTTAAGAAAAAAGGAACTTTATAAATAATAAGAAGCTGACAATCAAAGTTTTTATAACAATTTTGATAGTAGACTATTCATTTTGACATTAATCAAAATCCTCGTTCTCCACCTCAGTCTCCCGACCAAAAGAACGATATTCCAATGGGGTAAACCCTGTGCGTTTTTTAAATAATGAAAAGAAATGTTCGGTAGACTTATAATCGAGCATAAAAGAAATCTCTTTAACGGAATGAGAAGTACCAACCAATAATTGTTTGGCTTTACGCAACTTCAATTCCTGGAAATATTTAGCCGGTGCATAACCTGTATAGTCCTTGAATACTTTCCGGAACCAGGAATAGCTGATATTCAATTTCATAGCCAACTCTTCAGGATCAATATCCTTAAAGACATTCTCATTCATTATAATCTTGGCCTGTTCAATCTTCTGATCAACATCGCCCACCTCAAAAATTTTATTTTTAGAAATGGACAGTATCATACCTACTATGTGCAGCACTATACCGCCAAGATACTGTTGGGAAGATATTTTATCCGCTTCCGCTATTTCCAAAGCACGGGAAAAAAGAGACACCAACTCCTCATTCAAACCCACCTCAAGCACTTGATTGTCTTTAGACAAGAAACCGCCTTTCACCAAATTATCAATGACAGGACCTTCAAAACCGATATAATATTCGTTCCATCCGGTTTGGCGATAAGGGTGATAAGTATGCCATTGACCGGGAAACAATACCATTAGACGTCCTTTGCATACCTGCTTTTCCGGCGTTGTTTCCGAGGAAAACAAACCCCGTCCTTTCGTGATATAAACCAATTGATACTCACGCAAGACACGTCCTTTCTGGGCATTAAAGAAATAGCCGGAAGGATGATCCTTCAATGGATACGGAGAGTCCGGCTGAATGGATTGAAAGCCGACAGTATTTACCCACAGACCAAACTTTTGGTCCATGTCATTTACGATAAGGTACTTAAATTCCACTCCTAAATCATTGTAATTCTTAGTCATACCACGTGTCCTTCATGATGGGTTCGGGACAAAAATAGGAAATATTTGTGAAATAAGAGATACCTATGGAAGATTTAATAAAAAAAGTCCCGTCTGGAAGTATCTTTGTGTTTCCAGACGGGATTAACATACTATCTAAAAGGATTATTACTTTTTGACTACAATTTTATCGTATTGCTGTTCAGCCTTAATCTCTGTATACTTCGGCGCATCCATCATTTCAATCAATGCGCGGAGAACAGGTCCTTCACCCATCGGATCATTCTCTTGGGTAGGACGGTTGTAGTAGTATGCAGGCGACGGCATGATACCCGTTCCGACACAGATTTTAGTCACATCGCCTTTGTCGGACATCAGTGTCATCATTCCTTTCAGCCCCTGCTCGGCAGCATAAATGAAATCAGGATGCAGCCAACCATGCTTTACACCACGTGCGATACCAAAAACAAACATGGCTGTACCCGTAATTTCCTCATAGGAATCTTCCTTATCAAGAAGCTGATGCCAAAGACCGTTCTTACCCTGATAACGCACTACACCGCTACATTGACGGCGGAAGCACTCCAGAACCTCAGGACGCATAGGATGATTCTGCGGCATCACTGCAAGCAAATCGGCAGTTGCCATGAAAACCCAACCGTTGGCACGACTCCAATGAGCAACACCGTGCTCGTCCGTATCCGTATGATAGCAATGATAGAGAATCCGTTTTTCAGGACACCACAAATATTTGTGATATTTGATTACCTGATTGGCAGCATCATTGATATAACTCATGTCACCGGTCATCTTAGCCATACGTGCAAGGAAAGAGATAGCCATGAAAGCATCATCAGCCCAGATGGTATTTTCATGAGGCCAGATACGGGCAATAGTACCGTCAGCCAAACGAGGCTCGCCATAGTTCAAGTGCTCGGCTGTTTCATTAATATAATTCAAGAAAGAATTATTCGGATGCTTCATCTGCAGGTCAATCAGGCTGGCTCCCATAGGGCCGTTATCATCCAAACGCTTTCCACGGAATATCATGTGCCAACTCAATTTACGAACGCCATACCATCCTTCATTTTTCATTGCCTGATCATACTGTTTCTTAAAGAAGTCAAGATTACCCTCGTTAAATACGAAATTCATATTTTTAAGAACATAATCATCATACTTCTTCGCTCCCGTTTTATCGGCCAATTCCATTAAAGCGATATGGGTTACTCCATTGGTATAATGCCAATTATTGTATTTACATGCAACCTTGACATTCATATCCAAAGGCAAGTTCTTGACAGACTTATAGGTTTTACCGGTCTTGGTATTCTTAAACTCATAAGTAGTAGTTGCAAGGATACGGTCTGCTATTTTCACAGCAAGGTCAGAAGCCGAAAGTTTAGCTTCAGCTGCCGTCTTCATTGGTGTCTGCGAAAAAGCAGTGACAGCTGTTAAAAACAGCACACATGAAATAATAGTTTTCTTCATGGTAATTCAAATTATAATTAAAAAGCTTTACGATACAAAGTCTCAATATCTTCGACAGAAGTAGGACGAGGATTACCGCCCGTACAAACGTCATTGAAGGCATCAACAGCCAATTGATGCAAGTCTTCCTCTTTTACATTTATCTCATGTAGCTTTTGAGGAATGCCAATGCTCAATGACAGCTTCCGGACTGCATCCACAGCCGCACGCACTCCTTCTGCCTCGGTCATACCCACCGTATCTACTCCCATAGCTTTAGCTATATGAAGATATTTGGGGGCAGCCGGAGACTCTGCATTATATTCCATCACATAGGGCAACAGCAATGCATTGGCAACCCCATGCGGAGTATCATAATGAGCGCCCAACGGATGCGCCATGGAATGAACAATACCCAAACCTACATTACTGAATCCCATACCGGCAATGTACTGAGCCTGTGACATCGCTTCGCGAGCTGCGACATTATTGCCATCGTCTACCGCAGCTTTCAGATTAGCGGCAATCATTTCGATGGCTTTCAACTCAAACATATCGGACATCGCCCAGGCGCCCGGTGTTATATAGCTTTCAATGGCATGCGTCAAAGCGTCCATTCCTGTTGCAGCAGTCAGCCCTTTCGGCATGGAATACATCAGTTCCGGGTCTACAATCGCCACAACCGGAATATCATTAGGGTCTACGCAGACCATCTTCTTCTTTGCATCTTCATCTATTATCACATAATTGATAGTGACTTCAGCAGCTGTTCCAGCCGTTGTAGGCAATGCAAAAGTCGGGACAGCCTTATGACGGGTTGCAGCTACACCCTCCAATGACTTCACATCTGCAAAATCCGGATTATTCACAACAATGCCGATACCTTTTGCCGTATCAATGGAAGAGCCACCGCCCAGCGCTACAATAAAATCAGCACCGGATGCTTTAAAAGCGGATACGCCATTCTGTACGTTCGCAATCGTCGGATTTGCCTTTACATCACTGAAAAGCTCATAAGGAATACGATTCTTTTCAAAAACTTCAATTATTTTGTCTGCGACTTTAAAACGGATCAGGTCTTTATCTGTCACAAAGAACGCTTTCTTAAAACCTCTACGCATGGCTTCCACCGCAATTGTTTTCCGACAGCCTGCTCCGAAATAAGAGGTTTCGTTCAATATCATTCTGTACATATACTTCACTTTTATTTGGGTAAATTAAAAGCCACAGTCATCTCTTTCATTTGTTCCTGACTCATTCCGTCCGGTTCAAAGCCCATATTTTTAGCTGCAATGTAAATCAGTGCAGATTTATTCAACACATCTACCTGGTCAAAAGCAGACATAATATCCACATCTACAGCAAAGACTCCATGCTTTTCCCACATAGCTACATCATAATCGTTCAAAGCCTCAATAGTAGCGTCAGCCAATTTTACCGAACTTGGCAATTCATAAGGAATTATACCCAATCCACGAGGACAGAACGCCTTTGTTTCCGGAATCATACTCCAAAGCAGATTGGTAGCCACATCCTTCTCCAGGAACTTCTTGTTATGGGTCATAGCAATCAATTCGATAGGATGTGTATGCAAAGATGCTCTGTAAGGAGAGCCTTTTTCAAGCAGATAATTATGCACGGCAAGATGAGAAGGCAATTCCGATGTAGGCATTACAGGCTGGTCTGCTATAATTACGTAGCTGGCACAGTCATCCAGAATACGGATGATTGAACCGTTTGCCATAGGCCAACGTGCCAAATCACGCATACGCATCTGAGTACCTTTACAATAAAAATAACCACCTTTCAGATAAGGGAGTACTTTTCCTATCTGTTTTACTTCGCTGATAGCCGGCAAAGCCCGGATTTCATCATCTACATATTCAGTGATGTTTAAAGTTATATTACCACCATTACGTTCTGCCCAACCTTTTTGCCAAAGATAACCGGCCACTTCTGCCGCTTGATTGACTTCATAAGCCAATTCGGGACGATTTTCAAGAATTGATTTCATGTGTCTATTTAATTACAGTTTATTAGATATTATTTTTATGCTTGCGCCATCGCCACTACAATAATAGAAGCGATGAGAACGGCCAATCCCAATATTAATACGCCTATTGTACGGGAACCGCACCCCTTCCATTCTTTCAGCAGGATTCCCCAGACATTACTGAATGTAACATTCAGCGACATCAGTATACTCCAGGAAAATGCAAGCAATATCGGACTGCCGCCTAAAAAACTCTTACCCATTTCCAGACCGAAGAATTGCGAATACCATAATACTCCGGCAAGAGCACAGAACAAAACATTATTCACAAGGACATCGCCGCTGACCGACAAATACTCCTTACCCGTCCTATTCTTTATATTTTGCTGGATACAATAAGCCGCATTCGTACAGAACCCGCCCAAAGTTACCAGAAAGATAACAGGAAGTCCGGCATACAACGGAGCCACCCCACCTGCCAGCGCCGCCTCCTTAATAGGCGTTCCGGCATCCAGGCCGAGAGCAAAACAGGCACTCATCACACCTGCCAGCAAAGCAACCAGCAACCCTTTTGTCAACGCAAAATCTTTCACGGCAGCCTTTTTTTCCTCCTCACTCATATTTCTGGAGCGTAGGCTGCCCGCATAACCGATAATGGCAATTCCCGCCAAAGTGATGCAAACACCAATAAGGAGCATCAGACCGTCACCGTGCAGCAAATCTTTCCCTGCAAACAGAGCCGGGAACAGGGTTCCGAAACCGGCACAGGTACCCAAAGCTATACTTTGTCCTAAAGCAACGCCCAAATAGCGCATACTCAATCCGAATGTCAGACCGCCGACACCCCAAAGGACACCGTAAATAATAGCCGGCAATGCACCACCGGCTCCCCAAAGTTCTATCAGGCTGCCATCGGCAGGAATGGCAAGTAAAGCGCCGAGCAGCGGAAAAACAAGCCAGGCAAAAATGCCCTGTACCAACCAGAAGTTTTCCCAGGACCAACCTTTGACTTTATTGATAGGTACATACGAGCTGCTCTGCCCAAAGCTTCCCACAGCGATAATTAATAATCCTATTAGTGTATTCATGATAATCAACGGTTAATGTTCTATGAGTAATGAAAGTAGCGGGCAAAGATATGCTTTCCCCGCTAAACACTATCACTAACTCTGATAAACTTAGTTACGTCTGGATGTAACCTCAGCTTCGTATTTTTCTATTTCAGCAATGAATTCTTCACCTACCGGAACATTATTCTTCAAACAGAACATATCCCAAACGGCATTCCAAGGCAAAGCTTTAGCTTCTTCCAACAGGGCAAGACGCTGGAAGCCCTGACCGGCAGCCTCATACTCGCGAAGTTTAGCCAACGGTTCCAGCAATGCCCGCAACATACATTTCTGTGCGGCACGGGTACCGATGACATAAGCGCCTATACGGTTGATGGAAGCATCGAAATAATCAAGACCGATGTGTACACGGTCCAAGGCATTGCAACGGACAATCTCCTGGAAGAGTTCGAGAGTCGGGTCATCCATAATAGTCACATGGTCGGAATCCCAACGTATCGGACGACTTACATGAAGCATCAGTTCGGGTACGAACAGCAACATGGACGAAACTTTATCAGCAGCACTCTCCGTAGGATGGAAGTGACCCGTATCGATTGTTATCAGTTTCTGGTGTTGCACGCTATAACCTACACAGAATTCATTAGAGCCCACTGTATAGCTTTCCAGACCGATACCGAATACTTTAGATTCCAGACAGTCCTTCATATTTTTATATTCCGTAGCAAAAATCCGGTCGAGAGAGTCTTTAAACAGTTCACGGTATTTCATACGGTTTACCGTAACATCCTTGCTACCGTCGTGTACCCAAAGATTCATGATGCAAGGATCGCCCTGACGGCGTCCCATCTCTTCCGCAATGGCACGGCAGCGCTTGGTATGTTCAATCCAGAAATCACGGATGCCTTTATCCGGATTGGCTAAAGACAAGTTACCGCTTTTAGGATGTGAGAAAGAAGTCGAGTTGAAATCCAGTTTCATCCCGTTTTCAGCCGCCCATTGCATCCAGCTTTCAAAATGTTTCACTTCCACCTGGTCACGGTCAACAAACGTACCGCCGAAATCACCGTAAATTTCATGCAGATTCAAGCGATGTTTGCCCGGTATATAAGAAGCGGCCTTTAAGATGTCGCTACGCAATTCTTCCATATTACGGGCCTTACCGGGATAATTACCTGTAGTCTGGATACCGCCGGTCAGCGAGCTGCCCGACTCAAAGCCGATAACATCATCGGCCTGCCAGCAGTGCATGGAGATTGCAACCTTCTGGAGCTGTTCCATTACCTTTTCCACATCTATCCCAAGAGCAGCATAACGTTCCTTTGCCACTTCATAAGCCTTTGTTATTAATTCTTCTTTCATGATACTGATTTATTTAATATGATTTTAAACATTAATGATTCATTGTCACCTGTTTGAAGTGTAAATATGCGGCATCCCACACGTCCGTATCTTCCGGATAGAAAGTTTCCAAAGAAATAGAACGATTGATTAACTGGCGCATGGAAGCAATATCCTTTGCCGTTCCCGCCGCCAATGCCTGAATCATGATATTACCGATTGCCGTAGCCTCAGACGGGCCCGCCACAACAGGAATACCGACAGCATTGGCTGTCCAACGGTTCAATAATTCATTACGGCTTCCTCCGCCAATAACGTGAAGTGTCTCTATCGGATGAGGAGAAAGAGTGCGAAGATTATCCAAAACCTGACGATAGCGCAGAGCAAGGCTCTCAAAGATACAACGTACAATTTGCCCCCGTGTCTGCGGAACAGGCTGATGAGAATCCGAACAGAACGTCTGTATAGCCTGTTCCATATCGGCAGGATTAGCAAACAGGACATCATCAGGATTAATCAGACTGCGGAACGGCTCACTGGCATTCGCTTCGGCTATCAGTTCCGGATAAGATGTCTGTCCCCACGCCGCACGGCAGCGTTCCAACAGCCACATCCCACAAATATTTTTCAATAGACGGATAGTGTCATCCACACCGCCTTCATTCGTAAAATTCAAAGATTCGGTTTCCTCTGTAATAACCGGCCCCTTCGTTTCCACTCCCATTAAAGACCAGGTTCCGCTGCTCAGATAGGCAAAATCAGGATTCATTGCAGGAACCGAAGCCACAGCAGAAGCCGTATCATGCCCGGCAACTGCGATTACAGGTATATCTCCCAATCCGGTCATGCGCTGTACTTCCTTTGTCAATGTTCCTATTTTCTCACCGGGATAAACAAAACGGCCGAAATTACTTTCCGTCAGTCCGAGTTCGCGCAATAAAGCATCTTCCGGTTTACGGGTGTTTGCATTGACCAACTGCGCCGTACTGGCAATGGTATATTCCGTTACCATTTCACCGGTCAGCATATAACTCAAAGCATCCGGTATAAAAAGCAATTTATCGGCAGCGGCCAATGCACTGTCATTATTACGTCTCAATGTATCAAGCTGGAACAAAGAGTTGAAATTCATCACTTGAATACCCGTCCACTCATAGACCTGCTTGCGGGCAACCTTTTTAAAGAAAGCCTCAGGCGCTCCGGCTGTATGAGGATCACGGTACGAATAAGGCTGACGAAGAAATCCGCCGTCTTTACCTACACAGACAAAATCCACTCCCCATGTATCAATACCGATGGAAGTAATTTCCACATCCTTCTTCTGAGCGACTATTTTCAGTCCTTCGATAATATGCCGGTAAAGCTCATATATATCCCAATAAAAATGTCCGCCGGTTTCAATCAGATGATTCGGGAACCGATTCACATCTTCCATTTCCAATCCTTCCGGTGTGAAAGTTCCCAAGATGGTACGGCCGCTGGTAGCTCCCAAATCGACCGCAAAAAAACATTGTTTCATGGTAATTAGTTTTAGTCGCTATTTCATGATACAAAAATAGGGGAATCATCCCCTATTCCTTGTACTTATTTTGACTGAAAGGGTGTCAGATTTGACAATCCGTTTCATCCGCTATTACCACATCCGGTCTTCTATTTCACATCCTCACAAAAACGGGTGACAATTTGCTCGCCTTCCGTATTCCGGATGGTTACGTTCTTCATCGTAACGGCCTTGCTATAAACAAATTCGGCTCCCAATCGGGAAGTTATATCAACATCTTCCAAAACCACATTTTCAATCGGCATTTCCGGGATACCGTTGAAGAACAATGCACGACGGGCGCCTGCGCATACCAAATTCTTCACATGAATATTCCGGAAACAAGGAGTTGTTTCATCCACAGGAAGAGGATCTACTTTAGCCGGAACTTTTTCACCGCTCTCCAACACTTCAACGGCAGATTTTCCACCATAATAAAGATTGAAAGTAATCGGTTCGGTCGGAATATCCATCATAGACACATTGGTAATCCATATATTTTCAACAATACCGCCACGACCACGCTTGCTCTTAAAACGCAGTCCCACATCCGTTCCCAGGAACTGGCAATTGCTGACGGATACATTACGTACCCCGCCACTCATCTCACTGCCGACAACGAAACCGCCATGGCCTTTAAATACCGTGCAGCCATCTACCACTACATTTTCGCAAGGACGTGCACGACGGCGGCCATCTTCATCCTTACCGCTTTTCAGACAGATTCCGTCATCTCCCACATCAAAGGTAGAATTCACAATCAGCGCGTTTTTACAAGATTCCAAATCCAGTCCGTCACCGTTCTGCGCATAGCTCGGATTACGCACCTGCACATCTTCAACCAGCACATTCTCACACATCAGCGGATGCAGGTTCCATGCCGGAGAGTTCTGGAAAATCACCCCTTGCAACCACACATTCTTACACTCTATCAGACTCACCATCACCGGACGAAGGAAATGACGGACACTTTGCCACTCTTCCTCCGTTTTCAGATTCTGGGGGACATTCATATTGCTGATAGTATCCCCTTTCAAAGTTTCAGGATAAGGGAACCAGTAGGTAGGACGTTTATATACACCGCCACGGGCTGTTGTCTGCTTCCAGACGCTCTCCGTAACCTTCTCACGCTTCAACGGACGCCAGTAATGACCGTTTCCGTCAATTGCCCCTTCGCCGGTTATAGCTACATTTTCCAGGTTACGGCCGGAAATCGGAGACTGGCAACGACGGGTATCCAACCCCTCAAATACTGTTTCCACCAAAGGATAGAGGTCCACATCAGGAGAGAAAAGGATAACAGCCCCTTTTTCCAAATGCAAGTCAATATTGCTTTTCAATACGATTGGTCCTGTAAGCCAAACACCGGCAGGAACAACAAGATGTCCTCCCCCTTGTTCGGAAAGGGCATTGATTGCATCGGCAAAAGCCGATGTACATAGAGTTTCCCCATTACCGACGGCATTAAACTCTTTCAGATTGACCGTACGGTCGGGAAATCTCGGCGCTTCCACACGAGGCATGTCAAAAGGCAGGTTACGATAGACAGCTTCATATTTATAGTCCGTAGACTGGCAAGAACTGAATATCCATAAACAAACAGCAGCAATTACATACAATGGTTTTGTCATTCTTAATAGCGTTTTAAAGTTAGCAAACATACCGGAACATCTTATTCCGATACATGTATTAATTATCTCCTAAATAATAAGACGGTACGGGTGCTTGAGGATACCCCATACTACGATGAGCCACATAACTACGGTACAAAGCGTCCTGCATCAACGTTACCCTACGGTCTGTCGCAGGAATATCGGTGCGGTAAATACGCAGTTCGCCGGGCAAAGCCGTTATCAGTTCCTCGCGCCAGTCACCTTCCATATCAGCCATCAGTAATATATCCCCCTTGATATTTTCCGTCAATATCTCACCTTTCCATTTCCAGATGCTCTGACTACGTCCACCGGAAGAGGAGCCTGCTCCCCAACGGTTATTGTCTCCTTTAAATGTCTCACGCAACAAATCAGCATCCCACCATATCCAGTTACGGCAGCCGGGTATCTCATCTTGAGCTACTTGCAGTTTCTTCCCGTCGGCAGTAAGCAAATATCTGTCGGTACTCCCCCCCTTACGGTCTTCGCTGGCAAAACACTCCAAACCGGGATGAGCAGGATCAAAATCCGTTACCATACCGTCACCTACATGATAAGTAGTATGACCGATGCTCCATATCAATTTACCCGTAGCCGCATCCACTACTGAAACACCACGGCCATCCTCCTTTTTGGGTTCACTTACCATAAACACCTGCATGCCTTCCCTATCGGGATGCAACTTGCAAAGATATGCCTTGTCGCTATGTCCCAAGCCCGAAGACCACAAAAGTGTTCCGTTATCATCAAGCATACAGGAACCTAACATAACCTCATCACGGCCGTCACCGTCCACATCGGCAGTAACCATGCTGTGCGCACCCATACTGCGGACAATAGGATTCTCCTCATCACCATCCCAACGCCATGCACGTTCCAATTTACCGTTTTTCAACATCCAGGCATCCACAACCATCAGCTTGTAAGTGCCGCGTGCCGCCAATATAAACGGGGTCTTTCCGTCTAAATAGGCAACCCCCATCTGGTTACGATTCTGACGAATCAGATTTCCGTAACGGTCATTGCGCTCAGGCCAATCCACCCGGTCTATCTCCTGTCCGGTCATGCCGTCCAGTACGGAAAGATATTCACTCCCGCCGCAAACACGTCCTTTCTCGTTTTTCACATAGTCAGTACCCGCTGTTTTAATCGCCACCTCAGCCTTACCGTCACCATTGAAATCGTATACGATGAAAGGCGAGTACCAGATACCCGGTTCAATCCCCGGTCCCATATCGTATGTCCATAGGTAAGTACCGTCACTCAAATAAGCGGATATTTTATACGTTTTCCCGGTAGTATCACCCGGCATGCCCGGATCTACGTTCGTTTCGGGAGTACGGACGATATAATCATAAGTTCCGTCCCCGTTCAGGTCGGCCAATGCTATCTTTCCTGCTTTTGCATTATCTTTCAAGCGGATAGATGTATAAGGCTTCAAATCGGATAACACGACCTTCCGTTTTTCCGATACAACCGGCTTCTGTCCTTTGACAACAGCTTCCACCCAATAGACGGCTTGTGCATGAGGAGCGGTGTCCACAAAGTCACAAGTACGGGAAACGGCCTTTTTCGTCAGGCGGCAAGCCTTTCCGCCCACCTCACGATATACATGGAAAGCCGTGGCGGGAGCATCCGATGCCAGCAAACGCCAGCTGAGATACACGGATTTGCTGTCCCGGGAAGGGGCAACCGCCAGTCCGCGATTTAAATTTTCAGTAATCCGCTCTTGGGCAAATCCCTCTACCAACGGTTTCGGTTCATGCTTAGGATCAAGGATTTCATAGAAATAGTTTCGTTCACGCGGGTCTTGAGCATATAAGGAGCAGAAAGCGCAAACAAGCGCTACTCCGCCCAGACTGATTTTTTTCATTGCATTTCGTTTTTAGTTATCTTCAGTGGTATAATACGTACAGGGCCTAATAATCCGCTTGGCACAGGTTCCCAACCGGCATAAGTCCCTTTTTTATAACCAAGCGCTGCAATATTTATATCTTTGAAGATGCGCCACTTCACTCCACGGCGATCCATATCGGCTATGCGATTGGCAGAAAGATTGGTTACTTCTATTTCCAGAGTATTCTTTCCCGGACACAGGTATTGCCCGACGGAGCAACAATAGGGCACAGCCCATAAAGTGGCAACATTCCGGCCATTGATACGTACACGGGCACTTTCACGGACATCGCCAAGTGAGAGTAACCAGTCCTGGGCCGAGGCCGGATTTTCAATCACAAAAGTGGTTGTATAACAGCCTGTTCCCATCGTCGTTTTAGCACCTTCAAAGGATAAATCCGTCCATGAGCCCAAAGCAACGGAATCCGGCACACTATGTACCGCAGGAACGCTTTCCACAAACCGCAGGTTCCATAAGCCGGACAGTTCGACAGCTCCCCGTGCAGCAGTCTGATACTTCCATTCCGGAGCTTGTACGTCAACTTCCGTAAAAGTTTTCAATATGGCAGATTCTCCGGAAGCCAATTGCAAATAAACTTCCGTCTTTCCATCCTTCTGACGCAAACGAGCCTTGCCGGAAACACCGTTCATCGGATTATAAAGCATGGCCGAACGTGCAGGCACAGCCAACGGTATCCAACTTTCCGTATCTTTTCCGGTCAGTGCGGAAATGAAATAATGATAACCTTCCGGGTTCTTCCGACGGATACAACTCAAATCAAAAGAAGTTTTCATCGCTTCCGGTATAGCAGCAGTCTGCGCCAGTGTACGGACATAATCCGTACCGAAGAACACCGTCTTACCTTTACCTTGTTTATTTCCTAATTTCTTTACCTGCTCCAGAGTACCCTTAAAGTCCGTACGGCGCTGCTCCAACCTGGCATACCCCGGAACATCCTCCGGATACCGGTCCAGAAACACAACGGTCGCTCCCTCTTTTGCCAATTCGAGCAGGCGGGCAAGTACGTCCGCAGGCATTAAACGTGCACCGGGAACAACCAATGCTTTATAAACTGTTCCGCCTGACGTCACAATTTTCTTATCACGGCAGGTGGCCGTACGAATGAAGTTATCGGAAATATAATCCATATCATAACCGGCATCGTTAATGCGGTGCACCGCTTTTATAAAGCCCGGAGCACGCCGTGCCATTTTATGAATATCAAACATCAGCAGACGTCCGTCCTGCTCCTGCCACATATCATATACCGGCAAATACACAAGGAAGTCATTATCCGGCTGTCCCATCTGCAAAAAACTCTGGCAACGGGATATGTATTGAAAGAAAGCAGGCGCATCACGCCAGATGCTGTTCGTCGGACTCATATCCACCGTAGCATAAAACTTCCAGCCGGGCCAGGCAGCCTCAGCAGGAGAATAAGTCGTACCATGGAAAAAAGTATGATTGACGCCGGAAACGAACATGAGGTCGATATCCGGCTTGCACTGTGACAGAGAAGTGCGGAAATGTTCCGTCAGCCAAGTAAAAGTTTCTGAAGAAGTATAAGGTTTACCGGCAATATGAGCGCCCGAAGATGCGTATTTCAACATGGAGAGG
>OGNI01000479.1_pt1 | contig 30049 bp, 27 predicted proteins | sample 1573421 | NCBI WGS metagenome assembly OGNI01 (sample SAMEA2581928, study PRJEB24529) | metagenome | biome: Human gut stool | place: China | collected 2011
TGGGCCTGCCTGCCCCCGCCCCCGCGCCGGAGCTGCCCCTGACCGACCGCGACCGGGAGCTGGCCCGTCTGGTGGCCGGGCGGTGCACCAACAAGGAGATCGCCGCCGCCCTCTACCTCTCCGAGGGCACGGTGAAGCAGTACATCAACCAGCTCTACGCAAAGCTGGATATGGGCGGCGACCCCCGCACCCGCCGCGCCCGCCTGGCCGAGTGGTACCAGAAAAACGCCCCCCGGAATTAACCAAAAACTAACCCCGGGTTAATAGCAAAAACCAAAGCTCCACGGTATCCTAAAAGTGAACCGTGGAGCTTTTTTCCTGCAACAAAATTGGGTGAAAAAAGGAGGCTTTTGCAATGAAACGAAGATGGAAGAAATTCCTCGCCGGGGTGCTTTCCGCAGCCCTCGCGCTGAACCTCGCGGCCCCGCTGGCACTGGCGGGCAGCTCGACGATCGGAGCAGCTTGCAGTGTGACAAGTGTGTTTCTGTATCCGGAGTATGTCGGACGGGTCGATGGTGAGAATGTGAGCTGCATTCAGGGTGAGGTATCCTATGACCATGGCCTTTTGACCTTTCACGGAGACGTGACGCTGACCACAGTTGGAGTTGCGGATTTTGGAACGGTCCCGCTGGTCAAAGCCCTCAGTGAAAAAAATCTGAGGCTGGTGGCAAACGGCAAGGTGACGGGCAGGACGAAAGGCAACGGCATTGAGGAAGCAAAAGAGATCGCCGGGGGAGAATACGATCTCACCTATGCCGATCTGGGGAGATATTCGGATACTAAGCCGAAAGGAATTTTGGGCGGAGACACAGGAACAACGATCACAGCCGGGACCACGATCACGCTGAAAGATTTTCATACGGGCATCGCCGGAGGAAACGTCCAGATCGATGGCACCGTGAACATCACAGGAGCACAGTTCCAGGGAGCAACCTACGGCATCGCCAATTCCACTACCATGAACCCTGGCAGCGAGCTGGAGATCCATGCGGATCGGTACATCGGGAAGGACTGTCTTCTGACATACAACGGCGGCCATCTGCTTATGATTGTGGCGGAAAACGGCGACGGCAATAACATCGTCCAGGGGAGACTGAGCATCGGAAATGACGTAAGCAAGTTCTGGTATCGCACCGGCGCGGACGACGCGTATACGGAGATCAACGTGAACGAAAATTTTGAAAACTTTATTGCTGCCATAGGACGGAACCAGGACTATCTGGAACTGACGGATGTGGACCCGGACCCACAGGAAAGCTATCTTGCCTACTGGGTCGTCCGCTCGGGGGATGACCCGGTGGCGACCATGCAGATTCCCGGTCCGATCACCAGCAGCGAGGAGGAGGCCCGCCTCTTTGAGGGCTGGTTCCTCGAAGACGGCACCCGCTTGGAGGATAGCCCCTACTACATGGGCCCGGGCGCGGACCATGTGGGCAACCTCGACCGGGACGTGACCTTCTATGGCCATTGGCGCACCGCCGAGAGCGGCGAGGGCAGCCCAGACGGCGGAGACGGCTTCGGCACCCTTCTGGCGGGCGTCGCAGTCGTGGGCGTGGTGGGCGTCGTGGCCTATCAGGTGGGCACGGAGCTCATCCTTGACCAGCTCCTGCCCACAGGGGTGGCCGTGCCCCATACCCGCGCCGAGCTGGCAATGCTCCTCTGGAACACCGCAGGCCGCCCGGCCCCGGCCGCTCTGCCCGCCTTTGCGGACGTAGCCGACCCGGAGCTGGCCCAAGCCGCCCAGTGGGCCATCGAGCAGGGCTACCTGAAAGCCCGCGCCGACGGCAGCTTTAAGCCGGACAAGGGCGTTGCCAAGTGGCGCGTCATCTGCGGCTACCGGGCAGTGACCGAACCATGACCGTGCAGGTAAAATAGCCCCACAGCACAAGGCCCCGCAGACCTTTTTCAAAGTCTGCGGGGCCGCTGTTTGTTTATTGCAGCGTCTCCAAGGGGCATTCCCGGCCGAACTGTCCGGGATGCCAAACGTGAACTGGGCGATGCCCTGAAAAGCAAGATCGTGGAAGGCCGCAAAAAGGTCTTTTGGATGGAATGAGCCGTTTGACTGGCAGAAAATTTTGGCTGGCAAGAAAATCATGGTACACCCACAGTTGCCAGTCTGCCAGCTAAATTCGGAAAATGACGATAAAAGGAGAGATTCAATGGAAAATCAGAATTCGAGTTATTCGGTGCAGATTGGTAAAACCACCTTTATTGTGTGCGTGAAGCAGTCCGAAACCGCCAAAAAGCCGATTGAAAAGATGTTCAAGGATATGTGCAGACATGAGGTCACAAGGGACTTCCTTGCAGACAACCTGATGAATTTAGAAAAATTACCGAAAACCTCTTGACGAAGTCCAGCCCGAGGGCACGGGCTACCGTGCACGCACCCGGTTTGCCAAGTTTTTCAACCTTCCGGAGTTGATGGCGATGTTCAAAGAAGCAGCAGATATCAAGACCAGCGACCAGCTGCATCTGCCGGTGCCGGAAGCAAAGTTTGAAACGGTGGTTGTAAAGCCGTCTGACATCCAGAAAGAAATGGTGCAGAATCTGAGTGAGCGTGCAGCCAAGGTGCATTCCGGTACTGTGGATGCATCCGAGGATAACATGCTCTGCATCACAAACGACGGCCGGAAAATCGGCCTTGACCAGAGGCTGATGAATCCGCTGCTGCCCGATGACCCTGCCAGCAAACTGAACGCCTGTGTGCGGAATGTGCTGCAAATCTGGGAGGACGGCAGGGAGCAGAAACTGACGCAGCTGCTGTTCTGTGATCTTTCTACCCCGAAAAACGATGGGCAGTTCAATGGTTATGATGACATCAAAACGAAGTTGCTGGCCGCAGGCGTGCCGGAAAGTGAGGTGGCCTTTATCCATTCGGTGGACACTGAAGCAAAAAAGGCGGCACTGTTCTCCAAAGTGCGCTCCGGCGATGTGCGGATTCTGCTGGGCAGCACTGCAAAAATGGGTGCAGGCACCAATGTGCAGGACCGGCTTGTGGCGGTTCATCATCTGGATGTCGGCTGGAAACCCAGTGATATGACTCAGCGCAATGGTCGCATCATCCGGCAGGGCAACATGAACAAGGAAGTCAAGGTGTTCAACTACGTCACCGAAGGCACATTTGATTCGTACCTCTTTCAGACCCTTGAGAATAAACAGCGATTCATCTCGCAAATTATGACTTCCAAATCCCCGGTGCGTTCCTGCGATGATGTGGATGAGCAGGCGCTCTCTTACGCCGAAGTCAAGGCGCTGTGTGCCGGAAACCCGCTGATTAAGGAAAAGATGGACCTTGATGTGCAGGTGGCTAAACTGAAAGTCCTGAAAGCTGACCATCAGAGCCAGAAATATCGTCTGGAAGACAAATTGCTGACGCAGTTCCCGGCAGATATTCAGCAGCAGAGAGCGCATATTTCCGCACTGAAAACCGATGCGGAAACGGCTGCGGCCCATTCGCAGGACAAGGAAAACTTCTGCGGGATGACCATCAAGGGCATGATGTTTGATGACAAAAAGACTGCCGGTGAACGGTTGATTCTGGCGGCAAAAGAACTTCCCGACACAGAGCCTGTTGTGCTGGGCGAGTACCGCGGCTTTGAGCTTTCGGTGCGCTATGAGGCGGTCCGGAACGAGCAGCAGGCGGTGCTGAAAGGCAAGGCGATTTATCCGGTGGTACTTGGTGCCGACCCGCACGGCAATATCACCCGACTGGACAACCTGCTGGCCGGTTTTGACGAACGCATTGCCAATGCAGAAAACCGACTGGAGAATCTGCTGCAGCAGCAGACGGCGGCACAGGCAGAAGTGGAAAAGCCTTTTCCGCAGGAAGAAGAACTGGCACAAAAATCTGCACGGCTGGCTGAACTGAATGCACAGCTGGATGTGGACGAAAAACATCACGAGCCGGAGATGGAAGAAACGTCGGATGAGGAATCTGCGCGCCCTTCCGTGCTGGCCGCCCTGAACGAAAAGTCGGATAAGGAGGAACCGGTCAAGCCGTTCCGCAGCTACTCGGACCGGGATGGTGATGCCCGATGAGAGAAAAGAGGGACGAGATTCTGATCCTGCGCATCACAAAAACCGAAAAGAATCGGATTTATGAAAAGATGTATGGCATGGGCATCCGCAGTCTGAGTGCGTATATCCGCAAATTGGCATTGGACGGTTATTGTCTGAACCTTGACCTGCCGCAGTTGCGCCGGATGTCGTACCTGCTTCAGAATTGCAGCAACAATCTGAATCAGGTGGCAAAACGTGTGAATGAAAGCAATCAGCTTTATGCTGCAGACATTGAAGATTTGCGGCATCGGCTGGACGAGCTGATTGGCATCGGAAAACAGATTCTTTCCAAACTGTCTGAACTTTAACTTTTTTCCGCAGAGAGGAGCTGCGGATTACATATCGATTGACATCCTTGCAATGGATGCGGAGATACCTTTATAATAAGGGCGAAAGGCAGGTGCTCGATATGAGGTTCATTTTTAAGATGGTCATTCTTCCGTTTTCGCTGCTTACGGCTTTCCTTGCGCTGATGCTGAAATTGACATTGAATCTGTCGGCATTTGTGCTTGCGCTGCCGATGCTGTATATTTTTGGCTGCGGACTTTATACTCTTTATTGTAGGGAATGGACACAGTTCCTGATCCTTTTTGTGGCAGAGTTCGGGTGCTTTTTGCTCATCGTGGCAGGAACGGCGATTGTGGAAGCCGTCGAGCGATTTAGCGAATGGCTTACGGAACTGTAATGGAGGAAACGATGGATAAAGATAAAATGCTGGATTATTTCAATGACCGTGAGGCAACGCTTTTTCGGGATGAATTGGGAAGCAATGCACGGTATCACGAACTCCTGCGGAAAAAACTGGCAGCGGAAGACGCACACCGGAAAATGGTGGGCGAAGCAGCATGAAAGCAGTATCTTCAGCTGGATGAGATCTGCAATGAGCTGGAAAGCGTACGATATCAGGCAATGTATCTGGCCGGTGCCGCTGATTTTGAAAAGTTGTTCCGTCAATCCTGATGGATGATATGCCGCCTTCGGGCGGCTTTTTTCTTTATGGGGGTGGTTTGAAGTGGCCGCAACACGGCTGATTGCGCTGCATAAAAACAAGGGAAAGTCTGTTGCGGCTTGCTTGAAAAGCCGCACCGACTATGCACAAAACCCGGATAAAACGGAGCAGGGGCAGCTTGTAAGCAGTTATAAATGCAGCCCCTTGACTGTAGACGAAGAATTTATGCTGTCCAAGCGGCAGTACGAATTTGTTACCGGGCGCAGACAGAAAAATGACGTGATTGCATATGAGATTCGGCAGTCCTTCAAACCTGGAGAAATCACCGCTGAAGAAGCCAACAAAGTAGGTTATGAGTTGGCGATGCGCTTTACAAAAGGCAAGTATGCTTTTCTGGTTGCTACGCACACCGACCGGGAGCATATTCACAATCACATTATCTATAACTCTACGGCTCTGGACTGCAGCCGTAAATTCCGGGACTTTTTGCTGTCGGGGTTGGCCGTGCAGCGGCTGAGTGACCTGATTTGCCTGGAACACAGCCTGTCTGTGATTGAAATAAAGCCCTACCGGGAGCGGCAGAAGCGTGTACTTTACCCGCCAAAAGGCGGTGTGATTGACAGCATCCTTGCGGACAAGCCGGGCAGTTACGAAGAATTTTTGAAAAACCTGGAACAGCAGGGATATGAGGTCAAGCGCGGAAAATTCACATCGGTGAAAGGTGTACGGCAAAAACGATTCATCCGGTTTCGGACTTTGGGGGCGGGATACAGTGAGGAAGAATTAAAAGCGGTCCTCGCCGGAGAAGCAGAGCATTGCTCGCGGAAAAAACATCCGGTGCAGGAACAGAAATTTCAGATGTTGGTGAATATTCAGGCAAAATTGGCTGAAGGAAAGGGAGACGGCTATGCGCGATGGGCGAAGCGGTACAACCTGAAGGAGATGTCCAAGACGCTGATTTTTCTGCAGGAAAACAAAATCGGGAGCATGGATGAAATGGAAGAACAGGTGCGTGCTGCAACGATGCGCTATCACGAACTGGGCGACTCCATCAAAGCTGCGGAAGCGCGGATGGCAGAAATTGCGGTAATGAAAACGCACATTATCAACTATGCCAAAACAAGGTCCATCTATGAGGCCTATCGGAAAGCAGGATACAGCAAGCGATTCTTGGAAGCAAATCGGGAGAGCATTGCGTTGCACAAGGCGGCCAAAGCGGCTTTCGATGAGGCTGGGCTGAAAAAACTTCCGAAGGTAAAAGAACTGAGCATCGAATATGTTGAGCTTCTGAAAAAGAAAAAAGCAGAATATCCGAGCTATCGGAAAGCACGAGAAAGGATGCAGGAGCTGATGAAGGCACAGAAAAACGTAGAAATGTTTTTTGCAGGCAACAGGAGCGAACAGGAACAGCAGCAGACCCGATAAAACGAAAGTCACCGAGAATTCGATCCCAATCCGTTTTGGGAAAGAATCCTCGGTGGCTTTTTTAGTTTATATAGCAGCGGTCCTGCGTGACGAGCCAATCCTCACATAACCGCTGCGCTTCGTCCTTTGAGCGGCAGGTGCAGTTGAAAAGTCTGCCGTGCAAAGAACAATATGTGTAGTGTACCTTTGGGATGCCATCGGAATCTCTGAAATTGACACAGCGTTCTTCACCGGGCAGCAGGTAGATTGAATCCACGTTCGGCAGCTCCTTTTATTCTTGTTTGATGTGCATTGCACAACATTGCTATTGTAGCATGCCCGGTTCAAAAAGGCCATTGATGATTTGAACAAAGAAATGCTCTAAAATTTTCTGTCCGAAACAAACGCTAATAGAGTTAAACAAACGCCAACTGATTGTGTATAAAGAAATACACGGCCTTTATTCTAGTGGTGTGTAACTAACGCCAATAGAATGCGAGGATGTTATGAAAACACTTTTAGGCCAACGAATCAGAGAACAACGCAGGAAAAAAGGCTAGACAATGGATAAACTGGCCGAGAAAGCAGATCTGTCTGTAAACTATGTGGGTGATTTGGAACGTGGAGTGAAGACGCCAAGTCTGGACACTTTCATCCGGATCGTTGAAGCATTGGATGTTCCAGCGGATACGCTGATCCGTGACACCGCAGCCCCAGCATCTTATGTGGCAGATGATGAGCTGAACCGGAAGTTGAGCCGTCTTACACCGGGGCAGAAGAAAGCCGCAACCGATATTTTGAACGCATATATCGATAACATACCGTACATCAAAGAGAAGTAAATAGGTTACAGTGGGTGCTGACAAAATCATTGTCGGCACTTTTTCTTTTAAGTGGGGCTGTGCCCAGCGGATATACCACTGAATCATGAACTCCATCAAAAAGCATTCGGCAGGAACGCGCAGCCTGCAGCGGTACGATGCAGATCACAAAGGGTTTGGGGATTCCCAACAAGCATTTTGCGAAGCAAAAATGGCGTTTGTATAGACAGACGCCCTGCTTGCAGAAAGTGGATTTAAAGATTACTGAGAGAGAAAATAGACGGGTTGATTTTGTTCGAGGTTGAGATTATACTATAATAGAGTATTGTTTAGCTTTCACTTATAGATGGAGAGATAACTTATGGAATATTTATCAATCAGTCAGGTGGCTGAAAAATGGAGGCTTTCCACAAGAAGAATTAATGTCTTGTGCTCAGAAGGACGAATTCTCGGAGCAACGAAAATCGGTTCATACTGGGCGATTCCAGCGGATGCGGAAAAGCCAGCTGACGCAAGAATCAAGAGTGGTCGCTACGTGAAGACAAAAGAAAACTAAGAAAGGGGTCGTACCAATGGCTGCAATCAATGATTTAATTAGCCAGATCCAAGATGAGACTCTTCGAAATAGAATTCAGGAAGAAGTGAGTAAAATGGCCAAGCAGAAGAAATTCGGCTTGGTCTTTGAAGAACATATGCCGGAAAGCACGCCTCTCTATGATATGCCTATCAAAAGCGGCTGTAACGTTATGCGCCGTGACAGCAAGGACGACAAATCCATCTATGTTGTGCTGAAGGTTGAAGACGATACCGCTGTTTGCGTTAAGCCGGAACAGAAAGATGAAACGGTCACCTTTGAGCTGAAGGATATCGTTCGTGTTGCAGAATTTGGAGAACCCATCTATCCCTATCTAAAACCGCTGGATTCAGTTTGCAACGCGCCAGACAGCGACCTTTGGCACACGCTGATTGAAGCGGACAACTATCACGCCTTGCAGCTTCTGGAATATTTGTATGCGGGTAAGGTGGATTGCATTTATATCGACCCGCCCTACAATACCGGCGCGAAGGACTGGAAATATAACAACGACTATGTGGACGGCAATGATGCTTATCGCCACAGCAAATGGCTTTCTTTCATGGAGCGCCGCCTGAAACTCGCTAAGAAGCTGTTGAATCCGGCGGATTCTGTTTTGATTGTCACTATTGATGAGAAGGAATACCTGCATTTGGGGTGCCTATTGGAGGAAATGTTTCCAGAGGCGCAAATACAAATGGTTAGTATCACCATCAATCCATCTGGTGCTATAAGAAAAAATCTCTTTTCTCGGGCTGATGAATATGCTTTTTTTGTGATTTTGGGAGATGCTCATGTTGTTCAGAAAAAAGGAGATGGAGATGAAATTGAGGTTAGATGGTGGTATCTGAGAAGACTTGAATATGGTTCCAGAAGAGGCACTGTAAAGGGCGGGATAGCCCAGTTCTACCCGATTTATATAGATAATGAAACTCATAAGATTATCAAAATAGGAAAGGCCCTTCCTCATACTCAGGATCGTCATTCAGTGCCAGATATTGAAGGTGCTACAACGGTATTTCCAGTTAGAGATGATGGTATAGAAATGAACTGGGGCGTTACAGGAGAGACACTTGCAAGACTTTTAGAGAAAAAAGTAATTCAAGTATTGCCCAACAAAAAATCGCCCTATCAACCTTATACGATAAAGTATTTAAGCGAGAATTTTGAAGAAAAAATAGCATCTGGGAGATGGGCTGTGAAAGGCTATAGAGAAGATGGCTCAAAAATTGTGGTAGAAACTGGAGGAAAGCTTACAAGAGCTACAACTGTATGGAGCGAGACAAGTTATGATGCGAAAACATATGGAACGGTATTATTAAAGAACATTGTTGGTGATGCACGTTTTTCATTCCCTAAGTCGCTCTATTCTGTCCACGATTCGTTGAAATACTTTGTGGATGAAAAACCTAATGCCCTCATTGTTGACTTCTTCGCCGGCAGTGGCACGACTATGCACGCCGTAAACCTGCTCAATGCTGAGGACGGTGGGCACAGGCGCTGCATTATGGTGACCAACAATGAGGTCTCCGCAGAGGAAGCGAAGATGTTGAAAGACAAAGGCTATCAGCCCGGTGATGCGGAATGGGAAAAGCTTGGCATCGCCCACTATGTCACTTGGCCGCGCACGGTCTGCTCCATTAAGGGACAAGATGTAAATGGCAATCCTCTCAAGGGAGATTATCTTGGCAGCGAGCCTCCGATGCATATGGCGGACGGTTTCAAAGCAAATGCGGCATTCTTCAAACTTGGGTTCTTGGATCCGACAGCAGTTTCTCTTGGTATGCGCATTTCGGAAATGCTGCCTACGTTGTGGTTGAAAACTGGTGCAAAAGGAAAATGCCCGGAATTGACCGGAGAACAAGCTCCGGACATGCTGATCTTGCCGGAGAATCAATTTGCAGTCTTGATTAACGAGAATACATTTGCCGATTTTGCGGAGAAGCTTGCAGAACATCCTGAAATCCAAACCGTATTCTTGGCAACCGATTATGAAGTGAATTATCAATCTATGGTAAAAAATCTGAATGTTGAAAATGCGTATCAGCTTTACCGGGATTACTTGGATCACTTCCGTGTGAACAGAGGGAGAAACTAAGAATGATTTGTGAATTATTCCCATTTCAAAAACAGGCGGTCAATGAAATGCGCCTCCGCGTGGCGATGGCGCTGAATAACTATCGCATGCTGAAGATCCCTCAGGTGGTTTCGCTCCAGGCACCAACGGGTTCTGGCAAAACGATTATCATGTCTGCCCTGATTGAAGATATCTTTTACGGCTCTGAGCAGTTTACTGAACAGCCGGAGGCCATTTTCGTATGGCTTTCGGATTCTCCGCAGCTGAATGAACAGTCCAAGCAGAAGATCGAGCTGAAGGCAGATAAGGTCCGCATGGATCAGTGCGTAGTGATTTCGGATGAATCTTTCGACCGAGAGATTCTGGAGGACGGTCATATCTATTTTCTGAATACGCAGAAGCTTGGCAAGGCCGGTAATCTGAGCCGTCATTCGGATACGCGACAGTATACGATTTGGGAGACCATTGAAAATACAGCAAGAGAAAAAGCTGACCGTCTGTATTTCATTATTGATGAGGCACACCGCGGTATGCAAGGACGCCAGGCGGGAACAGCTACCACCATCATGCAGCGTTTTATCAAGGGCAGCAGCGAGCAGAATCTGTCGCCCATTCCGGTCGTTATCGGAATGAGTGCAACTGCCGAACGTTTTAATTCCCTTGTCGGGCAGGCAACAAACTCTACATTGCATAAGGTGGTTATTTCTCCGGCCCAGGTTCGTCAATCTGGATTGCTCAAAGATCGTATTGTAATCACTTATCCGGAAGATCCAATCAAACACGGTGACATGGCCGTACTCCAGGCTGCAACAGACGAATGGCAGGATAAGTGCAAGCACTGGTATCAGTATACTTACGAGCAGCATTATCCCAATGTAAACCCTGTGTTCGTCATTCAGGTTTGCGCAGGTTCCGACAAGAAAATATCGGATACGGATTTGGATGATGTGATTGCGAAAATCGAAGAACGTATGGGCGACACCTTCAAGGAAAATGAAGTCGTGCATACCTTCGGTTCTACGGGCACATTGTCGATTCATGGATTGACCGTGCCGCATGTTGAACCTTCGGAAATTGCAGAAGATCGCCGGATTCGTGTTGTTCTTTTTAAGGAAAATCTGTCCACTGGCTGGGACTGCCCTCGTGCAGAAACTATGATGTCCTTCCGACGTGCGGAAGACGCAACCTATATTGCGCAGCTGCTCGGACGTATGGTTCGCACACCGCTTCAGTGTCATGTTCTCGTGGATGATTCCTTAAATGATGTGCGGCTATTCCTTCCGTATTTCAACCAAGATACCGTTCAAAAGGTCATTGATGAATTGCAGGCAACCGAAGGCGGAGAAATCCCGACAGTTGTCGATGGTGAATCTCTGGAAGATCAGATCTATGATACATGGTCGGTTCACACCCAGCGGAAGAAAACGCAAAAACAGACGGTTGGTCAGCTGAGTATCTTTGATTACCCGAATGGCTTCCAAGAAGAGCCTGCTGCGGCACCTTCCACAGCAGTTGGAGATATGTCAAATTCTGGAGCTGTGGCAGCGAATCAAGGTGGAGCAGATTCAGAAATTCCCGCAGAAGGACAACACCAGACGATTCCGCTGGAAACAGTGTCTGGAAACGATGTACATGCAGGTCAAGAAACTGAGAGAACTGGTGGGGGCAATCAATCTGTGAATAAAGAGCAGCCAGTGCTGACACCGGCTGTATCGCAGATGTCGATGCTTCCAACAATAGATCGTGAAGGAATCACAAAGTTCATCAATGAACAGGGATATCTGACTTATATCGTCCGTGCGGTAAAAATCAACAGCTATTTGAAGTCGTTGATGAGCTTGGCAGGGCTGTTATCGCAGTTCAATATCTGTATTACGGCGGCTGAGGATGTGAAAAACGATGTTGCAGAACTTATCCGCAACTATGTGAATGGCTTGCACGATGCCGGAAAATATGACGAGCTTACAAAGCAAGTCATGGAGATGAAACTGTCTGTTCAGATATTCGATGTTTTCGGTGAGAAAATACAAAGCGATAACCGGATAGATATGTTTACTGCATCCGAGTCTGACCTTGATCGTCAGCTAAGAGTAGCAGACGCAAAAATGGGTGGATGCGGTTTCCACTTGGCATATGGGCGTAAATATATCGACTTCGACAATCCGAACGCCTTTAAGGTGGATTGCATTCTGTTCGCATTCGACAGCGAGTGTATTGCGGAATTAAATAAATACGCTGAGAAGAAGTTCCATGAATTGAACGACCAATATCGTAAATATATTGTGGCCAAACCGGAGAAGTGTCAAAAGCAGTATAGCGATATTGTTGCTAACGGCGATGAAATCAGTAAGCACAACTTTACTCTTCCGGAGACAATCAGTGCCAAGGTCGAAGCAGATGGAATAAAGTACACGGATCATCTTTTTGCCAATGCAGATGGAATAGCAAAAATTAAGTTGAATGGCTGGGAACAGGCTGTTTTGGCAGAAGAGCAAAAACGAGAGGATTATGTTTGCTGGCTGCGGAATCCGTCTCGACAGTCTTGGTCACTGCGGATGCCTTATGAAATGGACGGGAAATGCAAGGAGCTTTATCCGGACTTCATCATTGTTCGCCGAGACCCAATTCTCAAGTATATTGTTGATATTTTGGAACCTCACAATCCGGATTTCAAGGATAACTTGGGCAAAGCTAAGGGACTTGCAAACTATGCTGCAAATGAACCAAGAATTGGCAGAGTGCAGCTGATACGTATTGGAAAAGACGCAGCAGGAGAAAATCGCTTTAAGCGGTTAGATCTTGCAAAAGGCAGTATCCGCAATAAGGTACTTGCCGCAATCAATACGGATGAGTTAGACCATATTTTTGACACAGACGGTGTGTTTGAAGACTAAATTTATTACACAGATAGGGGTTCATCATGGAATGTATCAACGCCACAACAGGCTCTTACAATTTTATAGATTTATTTGCAGGAGCTGGTGGATTGTCCGAAGGCTTCATCCAAGCGGGCTTTTCACCTGTAGCGCATGTGGAGATGAACCCATATGCCGCTCAAACATTGGAAACACGAACGGGATACTATTATCTCAAAGCACAAGGGAAGCTTGATATCTACAAGGATTATATTAGCGGAAAAATCACCCGCGACGAATTTCTGCAACATATTCCCGAGGAGCAGCTACAATCCGTATTTTGCGAAACGATGTCAAATGAAACTCTTCCAAGGTTATTTGAAAATATAGATAGGATCCTTACGCAAAGAGGCCTCAAGCAAGTAGATGTCATTATTGGTGGACCGCCTTGCCAAGCATATTCTTTGGTGGGAAGGGCGCAAAGCAAGCATATGGAAACGCCGATGTCAGCGGATCCTAGAAATGATCTCTATAAGCTGTATGCGAGATTCCTTCAGAAATATCAGCCAAAGATGTTCGTTTTTGAGAATGTTATGGGAATCAAGTCAGCAAACGGTGGTGCAACTTGGCTGAAAGTCCAGGAAGCGCTGCGTTCCGTTGGCTATGAGATTGAATGCCATGAGCAAAATTCAAAGAATTTTGGTGTGCTGCAAAACCGAAGAAGAATGATCATTGTCGGGTGGCTGAAGAATAGCGGGCTTTCTTATCCGCAGTTTGAGCAGACAATTGCGGATGCCACGGTTAACGATATTCTCAGTGATCTGCCAGCGTTGCAGCCAGGAGGAAAATCGGGTGAATACAGATCAGATGATTTCAGCGATTATTTAAGAAGCACTGGAATCCGCAAGGATTCTGACATTCTGACGCATCATTGCGCAAGACCCAATAAAGACAGGGATATTGAGATCTATCGGCGTACAATTGAACTCTGGAATGATGGGCACAAACGTCTGAACTATAATGATCTGCCGGATGAACTGAAGACACACAAAAACCGAAAATCGTTTCTGGATCGATTTAAAGTTGTAGAGGGAGACGAGGCGTACTGCCACACCATGTTGGCTCATATCTCAAAAGATGGACATTACTTTATTCATCCGGATATTGAGCAACACCGTTCCATTACTGTCCGGGAGGCCGCTCGCATCCAATCGTTTCCGGATGATTATTTCTTCGAAGGCCCGAGAACGGCTCAATTTGTACAGATAGGCAATGCCGTTCCTACGTTAATGGCTAAAGGCATCGCAGAAGGAATCGCCAATGAATTAAGTAAGGAGGGTATCGATGAAAAGCAATCTCCTACTTGAACAATATAGCTGGTATAAGAAGCAACAATTGGCCAAGGCTCCATTTGAATGTCTACTGAATGCGGATATTGAGCCAAATCCCCATCAGGTCAATGCCTTTTGTGCGGCCATTCAAGCATTAAAGACAGGCGGCATCATTCTGGCAGATGAGGTTGGTCTGGGAAAAACAATCGAAGCTGGGTTGGTGCTTAATTATGTTCTGGATAACGGAGCAAAAAAGGTACTGATATCTCTTCCAGCTACTTTGAGAAAGCAATGGGAAGTAGAACTTTTAGAAAAGTTTGGACGTCAAGCTGTCATTCTGGATCGGTACGCGGTTGAGCATGATCTTGCCAATGTGCAAACTCACCTTGGAAACGCAGATGAGGTTAGTATTGTCATTGCTTCTTATGATTATTCATCGAAACTAATTAAGCGCTTTCCTCATGTCAAATGGGACTTCTTGATTATTGATGAGGCTCATAATCTGCGGAATGTTTTTCATGGCACAAAGCGGGCAAAAAATCTTTATGATTTGACACACGGAATTCCTAAAATTCTTTTGACTGCTACGCCGCTACAGAATTCCCTTACTGATCTTCATGGACTGGTTTCTTTTATCGATCCTCGTATTTTCGGATCAGAAAAGGTTTTCAACCGTCGATTTGTAGATGGCTGTGATTATGAGGAATTAAAACAGGAACTTCTTCCGGTGTTATATCGCACCCTTCGACGCGATGTCGGAAAATACATGGCCTTCAGCAAGAGAACCTGTATTACGGTCGATTTCCATTTGAGCGCCGAAGAAAAAGAACTCTATGATGTGACCAATGATTTTCTGCGTCGTGATCCGCTGTATTCTATTCCGAATGCGAATCGTGGGCTGATTATTCTTGTTATTCGAAAGTTGCTTGCATCTTCCAGCTTTGCTTTGATAGAGACCTTTGAAGTATTAGAAAAACGTCTTGAAAAACTCTATGAAGGTACAAAATCTGCGTATGCTCAAGAAGGCTTCGATTTATTCTGGGGGTTTGTAGAAGATGAAATCGACGAGGAAGGGTTCAACGAATACGATGATGAAGAAACAGCAGAGAAGAAACAGGCTATTCAGGCTGAGCTCAAGATTGTAAGACATATTCTTGAAATGGCAAGGGCTATAAAGACGAATGCAAAGATCGCCGCGTTGAGGAAAGCACTGAAATCTGCATTTGACCACCAGATTTCCGAGGGATTGAATCAGAAGGCTGTCGTCTTTACAGAGTCTAAGCGAACACAGAAATATATAGCCGCAGAACTAAGAAGATCTGGCTATAGCGAGGAAGATATCCTTCTCTTTAATGGTGACTTTGATGATGCCATGACGAAGGAAATCTTTCGAACATGGCAGGTCAAGAATTTTGGTAAAACAAACTATGGCAGAAGTGTGGAATATAAGCACGCGATTGTCGATTATTTCAAGAGTCATGCCAAGATTTTGATTGTTACAGATGCTGGTTCAGAAGGTCTAAATCTACAATTTTGCAGCACAATCATTAACTATGACTTGCCTTGGAATCCGCAGAAAATTGAGCAGAGAATTGGACGTTGTCATCGCTATGGACAAACTCACGATGTGGTAGCAATCAATCTGTTGAATACGGACAATGAAGCAGATCGCAGAGTATATGATATCCTTTCTAAGAAGTTTGAACTGTTCGAGGGCGTGTTTGGTGCATCGGATGTTGCGCTAGGCGCACTTGAATCTGGTGTGAGTTTTGAAAAGCGTATTCTGGATATTTACCAGAATTGTAAGAATATCACTGCGGTAAGGAAAGCATTTGCAGCTTTGAACAGGCAGCTAGATGCAAGGAAGAATGCTCATGCAGCAGAACTTCGCTCAATTCTGCTTACAGAAAGTAGAGAGGCGAAGGGGCAAGCGTTGGAAAAGACCAAGGCTGATATCGATAAATATCTACGTGATGTTGAATATTGGAACCAGTTTGAAGAACCAGAAGTGGATCACAAGCTACATTACTGGAAAATCGATAACTGGGGTGAAAAGATATTTGGTTCACATGGCGTTTTGTTTCTTGGAGCATTCATGAACAATACAAAACTCCTCTTCCCAGTTTTACTACTTTGTGATGAAAATGGTGAGTATATCAATTTTACTGAAGATGAGATTGTCTCTGCATTGGAGGAGGCTAATGATTCGGATGTTCGCTATTTTAAACCGACAGAAGAAGAACAATCTTATTTTCACCGGATTTATGCTCGCTTGATTTCAGAAGTTCAGGATCGGCATGATAAAACTGTAGCCCCTACTATCGCATATAACAAGAAGAAGATTGAAAACTGGGCCAATGTCCAACAAGAACAGCTTCATGTTCAGCTTACTGATGCTCAAAAAGAAGTTGAGGAGTACATACTTGCTGAAATGGCGGCTACCGACACGCTGGAAAAAAAGGATATCCGAAAAAAAGCGGCTGAAGCAAAGAAAAAAATGGATAAGCTGCAAAACGACCTGCCTAAGCGCAGAAAAGAGATTCAAGACGAGGCGCAGGCTGAAATTGATCGATTTAATCAGTCTCAGGAAATCAATCCATTGCTTCTGATTAACATTGTCCTTAAATTTTAACAGGAGGCACCACATGGCAGATAGATTTAAGTTTGCTGAGGTTCGCCAAGAAGTCATAGAAATGTTAAAGAAAGACTTGTTGGGACCGAGTAGTGAAAATGAAATACTGAATCAAAACCCGCGCTTTGAATATATCGTGGGTATGCTTGCGCCACAAACCAGTGAAAATGATTCGAATGAGCAGGAAGTCGATGGAGATGCTTCTTTCGAAGGGGATGCAGATTATACTGCGGGCGAAGACGATGATAATGAGCCGGTCTTTACAAATCGATTTAAAACACCGTCTTCCATTGGCATCAGCTTTTACCTAGAAAGTAGTACAAAATCTTTCAATGTGGATGTGACTTGGGGCGATTACACCAAAGCTTCTGATAAAACCACTAACAAAGAGGGAAAAAAAGTTGATGTAAGCACGTATACACGTCATCCACAGAAAGAGACAGTTGTTATTGATCTGCAAGAGTTTAGTAAGAACAAAGAATACCCTTTGGTCTGTGATTCAAATGTTATTTTATATATTTCTAAAATCGGCCTCAAGCAGGGGTATACCTTGGTAACAGCTTATGTTATCAACAAGCGCAAAAATCCTGAGAGTGATATTGCTGGAATGATGTTCCAAGTCAACTTGCGTGCCTATTCCCAGGACAAAATGGATATCTTCGTGGCAGAACACATATGCAGAAAAATCCTTGCCGTCGATGAATTTTACTTTGCCCAGCGACCTATTTTAGGAAGGGGACGTGGTTGCGCAGCAACTTGGAAAGCCAATAAAAATGGGCGTGCTTCTGAAATTGTATCGACATTTATTCCAGAGTACGAATTTCCAGGTGTTAGTGCTGCTTTGGAAGGATTTGACCCGTTCTTCTTCTCTATGAGAACTCTTTCTGTTGCAAAAAAAAAGATGACATCATTAACCGGCTGAATGTCTTGGCAGACTCCTATGAGAATTGGATTCAGAAAAAATTGGTTCATGATTCAAAAATGGATGATGCTAAGTTCAAGAAAGAAATTGGCGACACAATAATAAATAAATGTATAGAAGCTCTTGGAAGAATCCGCGCGGGCATTCAGCTACTTGTAGAGGATGATATTTCGTTTGATGCCTTTTGCTTTATGAATCGTTCCATGATTCTTCAGAGAAATATTATGAATTTCTCTAAGAAGCATGGAGCCGGTATTGAGTGCGCCTTTAGGGATTTTGTGGATCCTCGCAATCCTTCCAATAATTTTGGCTGGAGGCCTTTCCAGATTGCTTTTATTCTCATGAATCTGAAAGGTATTGTAGATCCGGAGCATGATAACCGTGAAGTCGTGGATCTTCTCTACTTTCCCACTGGTGGAGGCAAGACCGAGGCATATCTGGGCCTTATGGCATTTGTTATTGCAAATAGAAGGCTGCGTGCTGACGAGAACGATGAATACAATCGTGACGGCGGTGTAACTGCAATCTTGCGTTATACTTTGCGCCTACTTACTACGCAACAGAGAGATCGTATCACCAAGATGATTCTGGCTGCGGAACTCATCCGACAAAAAGAATATCCGAAATACGGAAAAGAACCCATCAGTATTGGTTTCTGGGTTGGTGGTACTGTGACTCCGAACACCTTTAAAGAATTGGAAGAAGATCCGGAGGATCCAGCTAAAACAAGAACAGCAAGAAGCAAGAAAAACGCTATCTACAAACAGCTGCTTACATGTCCATTCTGCGGGAAGCCACTTACAGAGGAAAATTTTTATATAGATATTCCTACAAAATCGATTAGCATCTATTGTTCGGATGATAAATGCATGTTCTATAGGTATAAACCCAGCAATAAGATGAAAATTCCGGTTTATCTGGTAGATGAAGAAATTTATGCTAAGTGCCCGACCATTATTCTGTCAACAGTTGATAAGTTTGCCCGCCTTCCGTGGGAGGTGAATACAAATGCTCTGTTTGGTCGCGTTGATAGAATTTGCAGTCGCGATGGCTATGTTGCTATTGGAGCGGACCATGCTCGGCATACTCGTACAGAAGAGTTGCCCAAAGCTACGCTTAGATCGATTAAACCATTCCTTCCGCCGGAGCTGATTATCCAAGATGAGCTGCATCTTATCACAGGACCTCTGGGAACCGTATACGGTGCATATGAAACAGTTATTGAAGATCTGTGTTCCTATACGATTGGAGGTAAGAAAATCAAGCCAAAGTATGTTGTTTCTACGGCAACTATCAAAAATGCTGCTGAGCAGACAAAATGCTTATATGGCAGAAAAGTAACTGCGCAATTTCCACCAAATGGGTTTGAAATCGGTGACAGTTTCTATATTCGTGAGGTACCGGTCGAACAAGATCCGTTTAGAAGATACGTTGGTGTCTGCGCACCAGGCCAGTCTGTAAAGACAGCTTTGCTGCGTGTATATTCGATTATCCTTCAAAGTGCTTATAATCTTTCGCTGGATGATGAGTACAAGGATGTTATTGACCCTTACTATACCCTTGTTGGGTATTATAACAGTATTCGAGAACTCGGCGGTGCCGTTCGATTGCTACAGGATGATATTCCTGACAGAATTCAACGTATTAAGAAAAAATATGGAATGAGTAGGCAGCGTTTCCTTAATCATAAGGTTGAAATTACTTCTCGCATGCCTTCTTATGACATTCCGAAGAAACTAAGTCAGTTGGAAACTCCATATACAGATAGCAATTGCCTAGATACGGCAATTGCAACTAATATGATTGCTGTTGGTATGGATGTGGATCGGCTTGGTCTCATGGTGGTAACTGGTCAACCGAAGCAGAACTCCGAATATATTCAGGCAACTAGCCGTATTGGACGTTCTTATCCAGGCTTAGTAGTTACTTTATATAACCCTTATCGACCTCGTGACTTGTCTCATTATGAGAATTTTACTGGTTATCATGCACAGCTGTATCGCTTTGTTGAAGGCACAACTGCGACACCGTTTTCTGCACGAGCAAGAGATCGCGTGCTGCATGCGCTGGTTATTTCTGCAATTCGTTTGCATTATCCGGAATTTGCAAGCAATGATGGAGCAGCAGCTATTGATAAGCTAACCGATGAGCAGCTTAATGAAGTGAAGGCTCTTATCATGAATCGATTGAACATCATCAAGCCTTCTGCTAAGGCAGATGCCGAACATGAGATTGATGATTTTATAAGCAATTGGAAATTACTGGCAACTCAATCCAAGGGACTTAGATACTATGTTTATACAACTAAAACGTATAATCGTCTAATGAACACTTATGGCGAAGTTTGTACTGATCTTGAAAAGCCGACTCTTCGTTCTATGCGTGATGTTGAGAGTGCAGCAAATATGTTCTATTACACGGAGGACTAAAAGCCTATGTTTGATAATAATAAATTAGGTGAGATTCGTCCTAATCAGTTGATAACTACATTTGGTCCAGGTTCTATTGTGGATGCCGTGAAAGATTCCGTCACGGTTCTGGACTTGAACTATTGGAAGGAAAAAGGAAAGAAAATTATAGATGGCAGATTGGCCTCATATCTGGGCGTTGACTGCTTTTATATGCCACGGACTTCTTATAGCGGAGATATTCCTGTGGTCTCATTCCCTTATATGCATGTTTGTTCCAATGTGAAATGTGGGAGAATATTTGATTTAAGAGAGAATTTTGACCTAGATCGATATCTTAAGTTTGGTGTAACTTGTCCGGAATGTCATAGACAGGCTTATCCTTCTCGTTTTATTACTATTTGTGAGAACGGCCATATGGACGATTTCCCTTGGAGCTGGTGGGTTCACGGTGGCAATACAATCTGCAAAGGTACGATGAGGATGTATTCAACTGGTAATACATCAACGCTTGCAGATATGTGGGTTAAATGTTCCTGTGGGGCACGACGGAGTATGAGCGGCGCAACGCAGCATGAGAATTTTGAAGGTATGAAATGTTCCGGACATCACCCGTTTCGGCCAAATCATAAAAATGAAAAATGCGATAAGGAAATGATTCCTTCTCAGCGTGGCGCGTCGAATGTATATTTTCCAGTAATGAGAAGTGCCATATCCATTCCACCTTGGATCAATCCGCTTTATAACTTGATTGATGAACATTTGCGAGATATTGAACTGGCTAAGACTCTAATGGGTGACGATGGCGTGGCTAAAATTTACGAGCTCTATTTCGGTGCTTATGCCAAAGATGAATTCGATGCAGCGTTAGAACGCAGGCAACAGAACATCAAGGAATTTACTGAGATTAAGCAGATGGAATACAACGCCATTACGCATCACGCAGATCCTGTGTACGCCTCCAACAAAAAACATTTTAAGGCTGAGGAGGATCCGCTTCCGGATTATCTGCTCCCGTATTTTAAGAGAGTCATTCGCATTACACGATTAAGAGAAGTGAGAGTGCTGCTTGGCTTCACCCGTGTAGATGCTCCGGATCCAGATGCTGATGAGCAGACAAATATCGTTTATCTAAATAAGGGTAAGACTGAAAAATGGCTTCCTGCTGCAGAAGTGCACGGTGAAGGTGTCTTTATTGAGTTTAATAGGGATAGTATTGATGCGTGGTTGAGAGATCCAGAACTGGGAGCACTTTCTCAGAAATATGCGCAGTGTTATAAGGAATTCTGTGAATCTAAAGAATGGACTGTTACCACATTACGAGATGCAAGGTATGTCCTGATGCATACATTCGCACATTTGTTGATTAAGCAGATGTCAATGTCCTCGGGGTACTCTTCATCCGCTATTCGTGAGCGTATTTATTTTGGGGATGATATGTCTGGTGTGTTGCTCTATACCGGAAGTGCCGATAAAGAAGGCTCACTTGGTGGACTTGTAGAATTGGGAAATATTGATCAGCTTATTGTTTTAATGAAAGACGCTTTCCAGGAAGCACTGGTTTGCACAAATGATCCGGAATGCCTTAACAATGTGCCTGCTGGTAATAATTCAAATGGCGCGGCGTGCCATTCCTGCTGTATGATCTCAGAAACAGCTTGCGAGAATGGAAATCGCATGTTGGATCGCGGACTAATTGTGCCTATTGACGGAAGAGAAAATCAGTCTTATTTTAAAACTTTGGTGGAAGAACTATGTCAACTGGAAGTATAAGCTTAGATATTTTGTTAAACAAAATTCTCACAGATGCTATATCTGGTGGAAATGAGTCTATTAGAGCCATTCAGAAGAGATACCCATCTCTTTCTGAAAAAGAAGCTCATGAAATTCTTGCTATGGTTTCAGCGACTGCCCAAAGTAACGATGATAGCGCTGAATTAGTTGTTACAGCGCCACCTTCTTTTGCGTTGAAAACAAAACCGACAAAGGTTACCGTAAGAGAAATGCTTATGGGGGCTAGGAAGAGCATTCTAATTACCGGGTACTCCCTCTCGGATTATTTCGCCGAGTTAGTCGATTGTGTAATTCAAAAGAGCCAAGAAGGCGTTCTCGTGAAATTTTTTGTGAATGACATTGAGAGTCAGAAGGCCTTTGACCGTTTATGCTGCTATAAGGGAAAATTTCTGCGAATTTATAACTATCCAAAACAGGAAGATAAAATGTCTGCTCTTCATGCAAAGGTAATTTCTGTTGATCAAACGGATACGCTGATTACATCCGCAAACCTTTCATATCATGGACAGGAAGGAAATATCGAGCTGGGGGCACGAATCCATTCGAAAGAATTGGCTAAACAAGTAGAGGATATATTTACTTCACTGGTATTCAAAAGGATATTTGTTGAACTGTAAGCTTTATGGAGGTGCGTCAATGAATTTAAGCTTGAAACATAAGCTAATGCTGCAATCATTGAGTCCATTGGCTTTTTTGACTATTGTACGCAATTTCAAATTTACCCCCGTCAGCGAACTTGCTGAAAATCAGTCATATTGGGGAGAGTTTGTTCGCCTTAATAATGTGCTGATTGTTGTGTTTTTGTTATGTGCTACATGGATTTTAGCAGCAGTCATATCTTTTATTTCTTTTACGGCATTTAGATGGACTGATAAGAAACAAGGGTATCAACTTTCTTCCTTCGTAGAAAAAGAGGACGCAAGTTTGAATTTCTTTATGACAATGATTATCCCGCTTTTGATTGATGATGTAGGAACGATTCAGGGAGCGGTAACATTCCTTATTATTGTGGTTATGATGTGTGCGCTGCTAAGCAAAACACATTTGTACTATGCGAATCCTGTGTTGGCAATTTTAGGATACCGAGTCTATGAGGTTGCCTTTAAAAGTAACCCTGACTTTAATAATGAAGTTTGCTTGGCTGTAGTAAAAGGTGGATTTCTAAAAAATCCGAGCACAGTAGAATATAAAGTGATTAATGATACAGTCCTCTACATGAAGGAGATGAACAAATGACCAAGGAAGAAATTCAGGCATCGATTAAGTCGATAATGTTTTCTGGTTCAGTCTGCGGGATTGAAATATATGCCTGCCTGCGCGATGAAAGTGGATATCAAACTAAAAAAATCAGGGCAACAGATAAGTTGCTTTCTAGTACGAAAGATAAGGTGGCGGGCTTTATCAATTGTACCTATCTTGCAGATGATGCAGAATTTGACACATCAGAAAATATTGCAGACAATAAGAAAGAATTTTATGAGATTAGTCTGACAGAGAGTTATAGCCCCTTTGCTTTCCTTGATGATGCTGAAAAGCGTACAGAGTACTACTCGGAAAGTGATAGAAATAAACTGTCTGGATTTCTTTTTAGAATTAATTTGAATGACCAGTACTTTTGGGTTTATCAACATATATACTCTGTATCAAGAATTGATCGAAGTAAGAACATAATAGCTAGACTTACTGGAGATACGTACGACGAAATTGATAGCGACATTGTACAGATAGATTCACGAGCAGATATAATTATTTTTTCTTCAAGTGTTGTTACAGCGAAAATGGATCTTATGCAGAGATTTTTTGGGTTTGAGCAATACATACGAGCGGGGGCACAGAAGACGATTGAGATTATTCGCGATCTGGATATTGTAGATAGCCTTGAAAAGTTTGTTGCGTTTGAAAATAAAAGTAAGCTGACAAATGCAAAGAAGTTATTAAAGGCAAAGAATTCGCCTGTTTTACAGATGAAAAAGAACGATTTGTTAGAGAATCTGAAAAAGCATTCTCGCTACAAAACGATGTTCAAGTTTGAAGAAGATCATATTGTGATTTCTTCACAAAAAGAAGCAGCGGCATTTATTAAAATGTTGAATGATGATATTGTTCGGTCTGAACTTACAGGAAAAGAATATGACAGTTCCAGCAAAATGCTTTTGGGTCCAGTGGGAGCAAGTCAATGACTGACCAATGACAGGAAAATATAGATGAGCGATATAAGAAAGAAGGTTTCTATGTTACAGGTAATGGCAGATATAAAGCCCTATATTATCAACATGATCGCGATGATGACGAAGCGATTTGTAGAGAATGTTCTCAAAAAAGGACAGAAAAATTGAACGGCCGTTTATTGATTTAGGTATGATTAAGCTTAAAATGTAAAAAGGAGGGCCATCATGGAGCTATCAAAAGCAACCAGTGTTAACAGCCGTGCGGAAGAACTGTTTGTTCAGTTGTTCTGTGAGGCGTTTGGCCCGGAAAAGACGGAAAATCTACAAGTGCAATATCCTTGTGTGGATATTTACGGTCGGCACCGTTATATCGATTTTGCGCTGGAATCTCCTGAATCCAAAATTGCGATTGAGATAGACGGCGAAACCTACCATAACCCAAGCAAGGTGTCTGAGAACAAGTATGCGGATGACCTCCTGAAGCAGAACAGCCTGATCTATGACAACTGGAAAGTCTACCGCTGGATCTACAGCCAGCTGGAAAAGCAACCGGAAAAGGTCAAGGATGAGCTGATTACGTTTCTGGGCACCAGCCCCATGTTCAAGGCATTTGAAGCAGACCTGCCGGTGCAGATGGGACAGACCATCGAACTTCGGGATTACCAGCAGGAAGCCACCGAGAACCTGCAGAAGATGCGAGAGGACGGCAAGACCATTGCGCTGCTGTACCATGCAACCGGCGTGGGCAAAACTATCACGGCTGCAACGGACGCCACCGCCGACGGCCTGACGGCAAACGCTATCCCCAAGGGGCAGGAAGTGCTCATCGTGATCGGGGAGGGGCTGGAGAAAGAACGGATTGAGGTGAGATTAAAGGGATAAGGCGGATCCCCCGTATATCGTTGTATCTTTCCATAAATAGTTTGTCTCCCGCCCAAAGTAGGCGTATAATAGGGGAAAAGAAACGCTAAAGGAGAATCCCCTATGAACGGCACCGCATTGCGCAAACCGACTGCCCGACGGGTGGTGGGCATGGTGGCGGGCATCGTCATCATCGCCCTTGGCATTGCGCTTTTCAAGCAGTCCCACCTCGGCAACGACTCCATCAGCGCCCTGAACATGCGGCTGGCGGAGCTGCTCGGCATCTCGCTGGGCACCCAGAACCTGTGCACGAACATCCTGTTTTTCCTGCTGGAATTCTGGTTCGGGCGCAAGTACATCGGCCTTGGCACCTTCGTCAACGGCATCTGCATCGGGTACATCGTCACGGCGTTCTATGACCCCATTCACGCCCACTTCGGCGACGCGCCGTCGCTGGCGGTGCAGTTGGCGTGGGTCATCGCGGCGGTGCTGGTCACGGCGCTGGGCGCTTCGCTCTACCAGACCGCCGACCTCGGCATCGCGCCCTACGATTACCTTTCCCTCGGTCTGCGGGACTACACACCCTGCCCGTACTTCGGGTGCCGCATCTTCACCGATGCGCTCAGCGCCCTGCTGTGCTGGCTGTTGGGTGGCCTTGTGGGCCTTGGCACCTTGATCTGTGCGTTCTGCCTTGGGCCCTTCATCCAGTTCTTCGATCGGACGTTCTCCCAGAAGGTGCTGCAATACAAACCGAACAATTGAGAAACCCCGCGGCGTCAAATCATACGCTGCGGGGGTCTTTTTTATTGCTGCCGTTAAGCAGAAAATGAAGGAGATTTATCTTTCAAAACCGCCTGTGGACTGCTGCGGCGATGGGGAGCCATAACAAACCCATCAGACAGGCTTTGGAAGAAGTAAATTTTTCGAATCTGCTTGTAGAAAACGGCGGTCTATGATAGCATGAAATCAAAGAAAAACAGGAGGGCTTACACATGGTTTTACTGGTTGTGGATACACAGAAAGGTATCGTGGATGAACGCCTGTATGCGTTTGAAAAGTTTGTCAGCAACATCAGGAAACTAATCCGGACTGCCCGCGAACAGGGAATCGAGGTCGTCTATGTCCAGCATGACGATGGGCCTGGCACCGGTTTCTCCATCGGGGACGATGAATTCGAGGTCTATTCCGGGTTTGCACCGCTGCCGACTGAAAAACGGTTCGTCAAAACCGTATGCAGTGCGTTCAAAAAAGAAAGCGGTCTGCTGGAATATCTGACGGAAAATGGCGAAAAAGATGTGATGGTCTGCGGCATCATGACCGACTTCTGCATCAATGCAACGGTGGAGGCAGGCTTTGAGCATGGTCTGCACATGATCGTTCCTGCCTATGCAAATTCCACGCAGGACAACGAGTACATGACAGGGGAGCAGAGCTACCACTATTACAATGAATTCCTCTGGCCGGACCGCTATGCCGATTGTGTGCCCATGGACAAGGCGCTGGAGCTGCTCAAAAAGTGAGGTGTTTACAATGATTTCTGAAAAAGTAAAAAATCAGATTCAAGTGGTGCAGGGTGATATTACCAAACTGGACTGTGACGGCATCGTGAATGCGGCCAATCGGAGTCTGCTGGGTGGCGGCGGTGTGGATGGTGCCATCCACCGGGCAGCAGGGCCGGAACTGTTGGCGGAGTGCCGCACGCTGCATGGCTGTCGCACTGGAGAAGCAAAAATCACTAAGGGCTACCGGTTGAAAGCAAAGTATATCATTCATACAGTGGGGCCGATTTATTCCGGCACAGCAGAGGATGCCGCGCAGCTGGCGGACTGCTACCGCAATTCGCTGGCTCTTGCCAAAGAGCATGACGTCCACAGCATTGCCTTCCCGGCAATTTCGACCGGCGTGTATGGCTACCCGCTGGAAGATGCCACGGAGATTGCGGTCAAAACAGTGGCGCAGTGGCTGGAAGCACATGCGGATTACGCAATGCAGGTGATTTTCTGCTGCTTCGATGCCCGGACGGAGCGGGTGTATCAGGCAAGGCTGTAACCGGAAGAGGTGTGAGAGATGGGCTTTTTCAAAAAGCTGTTTACAGGGATCGGTTTTGCGGCAGGATTTCTGTTCTTCGGATGCTTGTCAGTGATTGTGTATGCGTCCCGTGGACGGCATAAACCCTGCCATCGGCGCAGCAGCTTTTGGAACACACTGGAGCGCTACCTGATTTTTTCGTGGATCTGTGATGGTGTGCGCAGCAGCCGGAAACGAGCGGAAAAGTCCTATTATCAGCGCACAGGCAGCGATTTCTGGCAGACGCAGACACGGGTTCGACCGGAAAATGTTAAAAATGCTGTTCCTGCGGTGAAAACACCAAGGCCGGAGTCAAAAAGCACGAGCACAGGTGCAACGCGGTCGGTAAAACCAAAGAGAACGGAGCGTCCTTCTGCGGCACAGAAAGCATCGGTAGCACAAAGCGGTGCCAAAAGCGTGTCGGTGCCGACTGTACTAGGGCAAAACGTTTCGGAGGCTGACGCAGAAAAGCACAGCGAATGGTCAAAGCCTAAGCCAGAGCCCAAGCAGGAGCATGCTGCGCAACAGTCAGAAGCCAAAGAAGTACATCAAAAGTCCGCACAGCAATTGGAAGCAGAACGGCAGCAGAAACTGGAAACTCTGCGCACTGCGATGCAGAAACAAATTTGCGCCATCCATGCAGATGTAGAACTCCCGGCCAACGGTCAGAATGACAGTGGGGCGGTGGAGCAGAAACTGCATGTCCTGTTGTACAAGTCCACGCTGACAGAAAATGACCTGAATCGGGCACTGGACGAGCTTCGGACAGAGCGCAGACGGCAAAAGGCAGAGTATCAGGGGGCACCGTTTGCGGATGTGTTTCTGGTGAACCTGATTTTATCCGATGAGGACAGTGAACGGGCCTGCATCGTGGATGTGGGGGATACGGGCATAAGCTATGTCATTCCGTGGGGCAGCATCCCGAAAGACCTGCAGGAATCGCTGCACCGCTATGTATCGGAAGCGGAAGGAAAGCTCTGCGGCTACTGCAAGGAAGAACTCTGCAACAGTGAAAGCGGCAGGATGGTCGTGGAACTGTATCTTGGTAAACAGGATGGGCATGGCTCCCGAATCCTGTACTGAAAATGGAGTAAAGATTGAAATACAGAGAAATCGCAGACGGCATTTTTGTTGACCGTCCCAACCGCTTTATTGCCCATGTGGAAGTGAATGGAGCAGTGGAAACCGTCCATGTCAAGAACACCGGGCGGTGCAGGGAACTGCTGCTGCCCGGTACTGCGGTGCGGCTGGAAGTGTCGGACAACCCGAAACGCAAAACAAAATACGACCTTGTGGCGGTACACAAGCAGGGCCTTGGCTGGGTCAACATGGACAGTCAGGCACCCAACAAGGTGGTAGGAGAGTGGCTTTCCAAGCAGGAGTTTGACCTTGTCAGGCCGGAGTTTGCTTACGGCAAATCCCGTATTGATTTTTACATGGAAAAGGGCGAACAGAAATATCTGCTGGAAGTCAAAGGCTGCACATTGGAAGTGGGCGGCATTGGTTATTTCCCGGATGCACCCACCGAACGGGGCGTGAAGCACTTGCGCGAGTTAGCGCAGGCGCAGCGGGCAGGGTATCGGTGCGCAGTGGCTTTTGTGATTCAGATGGAAGGCATCACCGAGGTGAGGCCGAATGTTGGCACGCAGCCGGAGTTTGGCACAGCGCTGGCTGAAGCGAAAGCCGCAGGCGTGAGGGTGCTGTTCCTGCTTTGCCATGTCGGGCGGGACAGTCTGGAAATCGTGGAGCAGCGAGAAGGGTGAAAAGAGAGGGAACAAAAGAACACGCCACTTGCGGTTGTTAAACACAGATGGTGTTTAATTTGTTGCGATGAATCGTAAAAAAATGCTGTCTGTGAAAAATGTAGAAAATCTGATGTGTTTGTGTCACAAAGTAAGACATATTGATATTTTTCAAATGAATTTATGAGTAAATATGCACGAAGTTGGCGAAATAATACCTTCTTGTGAGTTTGTTGCTTGAAAATCGTTGCGATACGACGGAAAAAATACTCTGTGGTAATTTATGAGCAAATTCGCTTTTGTGAAATAAAGTCGAATTTGAATCCGCATGCATTATCCTGGTATGCGGAAAAGGAGAAAGCATCTTTATCGCAGGGAGGATTGCAAACAAAACCCAGTTCCTCCGCCCAAACCGCTGCGTAGCAGCAGAAAGGACGACCGAATATGAGTTATGACAAAGTGCAAGTCGGCAATAGAATCCGCGGAAGCCGCCTCGAAAAAGGCTGGACGCAGGAACGGCTTGCAGCAGAAGCTGAAATTTCAGTGCAGCAGCTTCGCGCATTGGAAAAAGGACAGCGCAATCTGGGAGTAGACCACTTGGGACGCCTGTCGGACGCAATGGGAGTCAGCAGCGATTTCCTGCTGAAAGGTTGTTCTGAAAACAGTATATTGGTTTGCAAGATGCTGAATGACCTCAAGAAAAAATTGCAGCCACCAAAGCAAATCGCAGAAAAATGAGCGGTTTTGCCGCAAAAACAGTATGTTTTAGTGCTTTACAGTGATGAAAACACTTGCTATAATATCGCCATGGCGCAAGTTTCAGTTGCGCAAGAGGGAAAATTGCCTGAAATGCATTAAAGGCTGATAATACTCCGTGAGCTGCTCACAAGAGCAGCTCCATTGAGTCGCGGTCATTGTGCATTTTCAAGCTGAAAACAGGCCGGGACTCGGAAAAGGAGTCTCGGCCCGTTTGTGTTTTCGGCGCAAAGGAAAGGATTGAACAATGCGATTTGATGCAAAAGAATTCGGCGGACGTATCCGCGATTTGCGGAAAAAGAAGGGGATTACACAGGAACAGTTGAGTATAATGCTGAACGTTAGTGCGAACCATCTTGCAAAAGTTGAAACGGGAAACCGCTGCTGCTCGATTGAGTTGCTGCAGGATCTTTCGTCCTGCCTGAATGTCAGAACGGACTATCTGCTGAACGGAGATGCACCGCATAACAACCATCTGAGGGAAAGACTGACGTTTCTTGCACAGGAATTAGAAAAGATTACGGCGGACCTCCCGGTATGGGGATAGGAAAAGCAAAATCCTCTTTTTCAATGCCCAAAAGCGTGGTAGAATAGGTAAAAGATTCAGTATCTGAAAAACGGAGCGCGCA
>OGNI01000485.1_pt1 | contig 29875 bp, 21 predicted proteins | sample 1573421 | NCBI WGS metagenome assembly OGNI01 (sample SAMEA2581928, study PRJEB24529) | metagenome | biome: Human gut stool | place: China | collected 2011
AAGCCCCCCTCAAGATGAGATATCCCTCACAAAAGTGAGTAAGATCCCTTGAAGAGTACAAGGTAGATAGGGCAGAGGTGGAAGCACGGTAACGTGTGGAGCTGACTGTTACTAATCGATCGAGGGCTTGACCAAATAATAGCGAACGATGTTCGCATTGGAAGTTGCTTCGCAACTTCACAGATTATGTTATTGATGGTGTTCTGTATGAAGTTTTGAAGGTACTAAAGATAAGACAAAAGTCATATTGATTTTTGTGAAGCTAATAAGTAAAATAATAAATGACGTATCTGATACGTCATTTTATATATAGGGGATTGGTCAAATGGTATGATAGGGGTCTCCAAAACCTTTGGTGGGAGTTCGATTCTCTCATCCCCTGCTTGTAGAAGCCTTGGTTTTCAAGGCTTCTTTTTTTCGTGTTAATTCTTGTTATATGTTTTCTTTTTTCACACACCATCCAGTTAATATTCTTCACATTTATATATTCCCATACTCAGCAGTTTCAATGTGAGAACGTGATGTGGCAAACGCATATCAGACAAGTTTTTTAAAACCACTTGCGCTTGCGCGGACAGAAGCAGATAAGTTTGTGATGCTTGTTGACTGTAAGAATCTTAATCTGGATAAGTTACCACAGCTTTTACATAGAATTTATGATAAGCAGGATATAAGGATCGAGCTGTATGGCAGATGCGGGATTTATTATGTACCGGAAGATATTACATTGCAGGTGTCAGATATGTGTGACCGTGCCAAACTTGCAAAAACCTATATCCCGAATCAGTATGTGAAACCATATGCCATATTTAATGAGCAGATGAAAGAGGATTATGAGCAGAGAAGCAGGGCACTTCTTTGTCGTTCTATCCGAATATCTATAATTTACCCTGCTTTTTACTATACTTAGTCTGATTGTTTGTACGGCAGGAAAAGGTAAAATAGTCTTATCGAAAGGGAGGTAATTACAATATGAAAAGAAAAAAACTTGTAAGCATGTTATTGATCACAGCAATGACAGCAACACTTTTCGCCGGATGCGGTGGCAACAGCGGAAATAACGGAAAGACCTCAAATGCAGGATCTTCTGCTGCGGGAACAGAAAGTTCTGCAGATGCAGGAACAGAAAATGGTGATGTGAAAGAGTTTACAGCATTCTTTGCAGTACCGGGATCTGAGATCAATGATGACAATGAGATCCAGCAGATCATTGCAGAAAAAACAGGGGTGAAGGTAAAGGAGACATGGCTTACCGGACAGACAGCAGATGAGGCAGTCGGAACAATGATTGCCGGTGGCGAATATCCGGACTTTATTGAAGGTGGAAGTGGACAGATGCAGTTATATGAAGCAGATGCATTGATTCCACTGGATGATTACATTGAGCAGTATCCAAATATCAAAAACCTTTTCACAGATTTAGAGTGGGAAAAACTTCGTCAGGATGATGGACATATTTACTGGATTCCACAGTTTAGCTGCATTAAAAATGAAGAAAAAGTTTGTACACATAATGATGAGGCATTCTGGATCCAGGCAAGAGTTTTAGAGTGGGCAGGCTACCCGGAAATAAGAACCATGGATCAGTATTTTGATCTGATCGAAGCATATAATGATGCAAATCCTACCATGGAGGATGGAACAGCAAATATTCCTTATACTATTCTCTGCGATGACTGGAGATATTTCTGCTTAGAGAATGCACCACAGTTCCTTGATGGATATCCAAACGATGGAAGCTGTATGGTAGATCCGGATACACTTACAGTACTTGACTACAATACATCTGATACAGCAGTGAAATACTTTAAAAAATTAAATGAGGAGTACAAAAAAGGTATCGTAGACCCGGAATCTTTTACACAGACATATGATGAGTATATCGCGAAACTTTCTACCGGACGTGTTCTTGGTATGATCGATCAGTGGTGGGATTTCGCTTACACAGCAGGTGATGCATTAAAACAGGCAGGCTTAGATAAACAGGGCTGTGATTACATTCCACTTCCGGTCACAATTGATGAGAGTGTGAAAAACCAGTGGCATAACTCAGGCGGAGCTTTCAATGAAGCAACAGGTCTTGCTATCACAACAGGATGTGAAGATCCGGATGCAGCAGCTAAATTTGTCAGTGATCTTTTAGATCAGGATACACATAACCTTCGTTTCTGGGGTGTTGAAGGTGTTGATTATCAGGTAGATGAAAACGGCGAGTTTATCAGAAATGATGATCAGAGAATACAGGCTTCTGATACAGCATACAAAGCATCACATTTATGCTCATACTCATACTTCCCACAGTACAGTGGAACAAGTGATGACGGAATCAATGCAAACAAACCGGAAGGACAGGCAAACGAATTCTTTGATGGTTTAAATGAAGATGTAAAAAAAGCATTTGAAGCATATGGCGTAGAAACTTATGTAGAGATGCTCGGAACAAATGAGGCTCCTGGTGACTGGTATCCGATGTGGTCTTTCTCAAATAACTTTACGACAAGTACACCGGGTGGTATGGCATGGACAAAGATTGGTGAAGTAAAACATGAACAGCTTCCACAGGTTGTCATGGCAGATGATTTTGACAGTGCATGGGCAGCTTACATGGATGCATATAATGCATGTCAGCCGGAAGATTTCCTTAGTGAATTACAGACAGAACTTGATACAAGAATGGAACAGGCTGCTCAGTTCAAATAAGAGAAGAAATATAATTTAAAAACGGGCAGATGGAAAACATCTGCCCATTTTTTTAAGGGGTGAAGTCATGTCGTTAGCGAGAACAAAATCAAAAGAAAAAATAAAAGAGAACCGGACTAAAATTACATGGAAAGAGATCAAGAGGCAGAAAGTTTTACTGTTCTGGGCTGCGATCCTTGTCATCTATGGAGTGATATTTTATTATCTGCCACTGGCAGGATGGGCAATGGCATTCCAGAATTACAAACCAAAGCTTGGTATCCTCCATTCACAATTTGTCGGATTAGACAAATTTAAAATGTTATTCTCGGATATGACTTTTATCCGGGTAATCAGAAATACACTTGCAATGGGTGTTATTAACCTTGTGGTAACATTTGTGACAGCGATCGCATTTGCAATTTTATTAAATGAGATGGTCACAAAAGGCGGGAAAAAAGTGGTACAGACGATATCTTATCTGCCGCACTTTCTTTCCTGGATCATTGTAACAGGTATTTTACATGATATGCTTTCCGGAACCGGAATCATAAATGAAATGCTTGTAAATTTACATCTGATAGAACAGCCGATCAACTTTTTTGCACATCCGGGATATTTCTGGCCGATCGTTGCATTTGCAAATGTGTGGAAAGAAACAGGATGGAATGCAATTATTTATTTATCAGCGATCACAGCGATCGACCCGTCACTTTATGAAGCAGCAGCGATTGATGGTGCCGGAAGATGGGCGAAAATTAAATATGTTACTCTGCCGGGAATCAAACCAACTATTATTATTTTACTTTTAATGAATGTAGGAAATGTCTTAAATGCAGGATTTGAGATTCAGTATCTGTTAGGAAACGGACTTGTACAGAAAGTATCCCAGACCATTGACATTTATGTATTAAAATGGGGTATCAGTCAGGGAGATTATGCAATCGGTACTGCAGCAGGTATCTTCAAGAGTCTTGTAAGTATTATTCTGATCGTAATTGCAAACCAGATTGCAAAACGAAATGGAGAGGAACAGTTATTCTAGGAGGTTTTGGTCATGGCAAAGACACAAAAAAGAAAGAAAACAAAAAAGATACAGGTATTTCCGATCGTAAATGCGGTCATAATGATCCTGTTTGTGATCATTACCCTGTATCCGGTATTAAATACATTGGCAATTTCATTAAACGATGGAACAGATGCCTTAAGAGGCGGGATTTATCTGTTACCGAGAAAGTTTACATGGAAAAACTATACGACTGTGCTTCAGAAAGATAATCTGATCACCGGAGCTTATATTACAGTCGCAAGAACGATCATCGGTACGGTTCTTGCACTGATCGCAAATGCGATTCTTGCATTTATCGTCAGCAGAAAAAGATTTTTATTCAAAAAAGAAGTATCTCTTTTCTGGGTTATCACCATGTATGTAAATGGTGGACTGATTCCGACCTTCCTTTTATACAAAGGACTTGGACTTACAAACAGTTTTTGGGTTTATGTAATTCCGGGCATGGTAAGTGCATTTAATATGCTTGTCATCCGTACATATATGAATGGTATACCTGACAGTTTAGAGGAATCTGCGCAGTTAGATGGTGCGGGATATACAACGATTTTCTTAAAAATTTATTCTCCGCTGTGTAAACCGGTATATGCGACAGTTGCATTATTTGTTGCAGTCGGGCAGTGGAACTCATGGTTTGATGCAATGTTATATAACCGTATGAGTGATAACTTAACAACGCTTCAGTATGAGTTAATGAAATTATTATCATCCGTAACAAACCAGGGAACCAACGCAGAGGCTATGAAAAATGCAGTAGGAACCGTTACACCAACTTCTGTTCGTGCTGCAGCAACCATTATCACCATGCTTCCTATCATCTGTATTTATCCGTTTTTACAGAAATACTTTGTGACAGGACTTACCCTTGGCGGTGTCAAAGAGTAAAGGACAGAAGATCAGGCTGTGCAGAATTTGTGCCGGAGCACAAACTAAAAATGCCCTGGAAAGCGGCAGGAATGGAGATTAAAATGGCAGGAGCAGTTTTGACAGGAAAATACCGCAATGTTTTTAAAGAGTGCGGATATTCTGAGGATGAGATAACAAAAAGAGTAGAGCAGACATTTGAAACCATTTTTTATGGAAAAGAAGAGGAAAGGTTTTACCATGAAGTGGGAGATGACATGGCTTATATGGAGGATACCGGAAACCATGATGTCCGTACCGAAGGCATGTCCTATGGGATGATGGTCTGCGTACAGATGAATAAAAAGGAAGAATTTGATCGTCTCTGGAAGTGGGTACGCACTTATATGTATATTGAAAATGGACCAAATAAAAATTATTTTGTCTGGTCCTGCGGGTTAGATGGAAGTAAGAATGCAGACGGTCCTGCTCCGGATGGAGAAGAATATTTTGCAATGGCACTGTTTTTTGCGTCTGCACGCTGGGGAGACGGAGAAGGAATTTTTAATTACGGCGCAGAGGCAAAAGCGATATTAAGAGAATGTGTCCACAAAGGGGAAGCATCACATCCGGGAGAGCCAATGTGGGAGCCATCAAACAAACTGATCAAATTTGTGCCGGGATTTGATTTTTCTGATCCATCCTATCATCTGCCGCATTTTTATGAGTTATTTGCAAAAAATGCAGATCCCTGTGACCGGACATTCTGGGAACAGGCAGCGGAGGCAAGCAGAGGTTATCTGCATTTGGCATGCCATCCGAAGACCGGATTGTCTGCCGAGTATGCGGATTATGATGGAAAGCCTCATATTGGGCATCAGGAAATTTTCGGACGTCATGACTGGTATTACAGTGATGCTTACCGTACCATTGCAAATATCGGCATGGATCATCTCTGGTTTGAAAAAGATCCCTGGCAGGTTGAGATCGCAAACAGATTACAGAACTTTTACTGTGCCGAGCAGAAGGAACACTGGGACGGAGTATTTCTGACCGATGGAACAAGATTAGAGGAGAAGGCACTTCATCCGGTTGCCATTGTTGCAGTAAATGCACAGGCATCTTTAGCGGCAGACGGGCCATATGTGAAAGAATGTGTGGATCGTCTGTGGGATACGCCGCTTCGTACCGGAGACAGAAGATATTATGATAATTTCCTTTATATGTTTGCAATGCTCGCACTTTCCGGAAATTACCGGATCTATCAGAAGTGATGTTTTATACAGGAATGGGGATGGAAATGAAAAAACAGGTATATAATCCATATCTGCCATCATGGGAATATATCCCGGATGGTGAACCATATGTTTTCGGGGACAGAGTTTATGTCTTTGGATCACATGACAGATACAATGGGCATGTGTTCTGCCTGAATGATTATGTGTGCTGGTCTGCGCCGTTAGACAGTCTGTGGGAATGGCACTGTAGTGGAACCATTTACCGGAAAACAGACGATCCTTTGAACAAAGACGGGAAAATGTGTCTGTATGCACCGGATGTGACAAGAGGGGCAGATGGAAGATATTATTTATATTATGTTCTGGATAAGGTATCTGTTGTATCTGTGGCAGTAGCAGAAAAACCGGATGGCCCGTATAAGTTTTATGGATATGTGCATGATAAAAACGGAAACCGGATCGGGGAGCGCAGTCAGGATGAACCGCAGTTTGATCCGGCTGTACTGACAGAGGGCGATAAAACGTATCTCTATACAGGATTTTGTGCGGCGAATGATGCGTCAAGGCACGGTGCTATGGGAATGGCACTTGGTAAGGATATGCTGACAGTCATAGAAGAACCCCGGATCGTTCTGCCAAATCATGTTTACGGAAAAGGAACCGGATTTGAAGAACATGAATTTTTTGAGGCACCGTCAATCCGGAAAAAGGGAGATTATTACTATATGATATATTCTTCTGTTGTGATGCATGAACTTTGTTATGCAGTCAGTAAAAATCCTCTGGAAGGTTTTACTTATGGAGGCGTGATCGTCAGCAACTGTGACGTTGGCATTACAAATGGAAAACCGGCGGAAAAACCTGTGGCATATGGTGCAAATAATCATGGAAGCATCATAGATATCATGGATCAGTGGTATATTTTTTATCACAGGCATACAAATCATTCCTGGTATTGCAGGCAGGGATGCGCAGAACCGATCGTATTTCAGGGAGAACGTATCTGTCAGGCAGAGATGACATCCTGTGGACTAAATGGAAGTCCCTTAAGAGGAGAAGGGACATATCCGTCTTATATCGCATGCAACCTTTTTACGGACAAAGAAGAAATGTATGTCGGTGGGGAAAAACAGCCGTATATTATGCAGGACGGGTGTGATGGTGATTATGTCCCTGCCTATATTACAAATATGACAGATCATGCAACAGCAGGATTTAAGTATTTTTCCTGTAAAGGAATCAAAAAATTAGGAATCTGTGTCAGAGGATATGCAAGAGGAGAATTTGAGGTCCGGACTGTATGGGACGGTCCTGTCTGTGGAAAGATTCCTGTTGAGTTTACAAATGTGTGGGAAAACTATGAGGCACCTGTGAAAATAGAGGATGGAGTACAGGCACTTTATCTGACATTTCGCGGAGAAGGTACCGCAGATTTAAAATCTTTTACGTTTGACGACAATACATAAGTTATCCTTTACTTTAATATGTAAATTTCCTATAATAAACATTTATAAAAACGAAAAAGGAATTTATATGTTATGAAAAAAAGAGTGATAGCAGCACTTTGTGTAGTTGCATGTATGGCAGGTCTGGTACATGTTTCAAAAGGGAGCAGTGTACCGGATAAAAATATAAAACATTTTACCGCTTTTTTTTCGGTAGAAGGAGATACGTTAGAACCAGATAACGAAATCCGGCAGAAGATCGCACAGCTGACAGGTGCAGATTGTGAGGAGATATGGCTTGTCGGGCAGACAAAGGAAAATGCATTGAATGCTTATATAGTGAATGGGGAATATCCGGATTTTATATCAGGAGAGGTCAGTTTATATGAGGCAAATGCATTGATACCATTAGATGAATATTGGGATAAATATCCGAATATCAAAGGATACCTGACTAAGGAACAGTGGGACAGATTCCGGCAGGCAGACGGTCATATTTACTGGATTCCGCAATTTGGAGTATCCCATGGGGAAGATGTGGAGGTAACACATACCGGAGAGGCATTCTGGATACAGACAAGAGTATTGAAATGGGCAGGATATCCGAAGATTCATACCGTAGATGAATATTTTGATCTGATCGAACGCTATGTTGCAGCAAATCCTGCGATGGAGGATGGAACGAAAAATATTCCGTTTACGGTGCTGTGTGATGGATGGAGATATTTCTGTCTGGAAAATGTGCCGCAGTTTCTGGATGGTTATCCGAATGATGGAAGCTGTATTGTTGATCCTGATACGCTGCAGGTAGTGGATTATAATACGACAGATACGGCACAGTGGTACTTTAAAAAGCTGAACGAAGAATTTCATAAAGGGATTCTGGATGCAGAATCTTTTACTGCAACTTATGATGATTATCTGAAAAAGCTGTCTACGGGTGCTGTGTGTGGCATGCCGGATCAGTGGTGGCAGTTTTATTATGCAATCGTGGGTATCTATGACCAGAACGGATTGCGGGATTTAGGGTGTGATTATGTCCCTCTGCCAATTACACGTGAGGAAGGAATCAAAAATAAATGGCATGTGACACGTTCCGCAGAACTTGACAGTTCGACGGGATTATCCATTACAGTATCCTGTCAGGATATTGATGGAGCCATGCAGTTTATCAGTGATCTGATGGAACCGGAGATTGTTAAGTTACGTTTCTGGGGAGAAGAGGGAATTGATTATTCTGTTGATGAGAATGGCATGTTTTATATGAATGAAGAACAGGGAGAGAGACGGAGCGATCAGGAGACTGCAGAAAATCATTTCTGTTCTTATTCTTATTTTCCAAAAGTAGAAGGTCTTCTGCCGGATGGAAAAAATGCATTTTCCATGGAATATCAGTCAGCGGAGTTTTTGAAAAATCAGCCACAGGATGTGAGAGAATGTTTTGAGGCTTATGGGGTTACAAATTATGTTGAGATGCTTGGAACAAATGAAGCGCCTGGCGCCTGGTATCCGATGTATTCTTACACAACAGCACTGTCAGTTAATTCACAGGCAGGGCAGATCAGGGAACAGTTAGATGAGGTAAAACATAAATGGCTTCCGCAGGTTATCATGGCAGATGATTTCGATACTGCATGGGAAAATTATATGCAGGAGTATAACGCATGTGATCCGGCTGCATATCTTGAAGATCTGCAGTCAGAGGTAAATAAAAGAGTGGAACAGGATATCTCTGATTAGGAAGCAGAAATGAGGGGTTATGGTAAAAAACGGGGGATTAGAACAGTATCCGGTAGGAAAGGATATGGCGGGGAAAAGAAGACCAGTAACCGTACATGAAGATGGTACGGTTACTTTTTACATGTATGCACCGAATGCAAAAGAGGTACAGGTTGCAGGTGCAGGCGGTTATTTTTCAAATGAGAAAATTACACTGGAGTCAGATGGAAGGGGAGGATTTTGTAGAACAGTACCTAAGATGCACTGGGCAATGCATTACTATTTCTGGTTTGTGGATGGCGAGCGTGTCTGTAACCCGGATGCAGGAATATCCTATGGCTGTTTTACACCGATTAACACGTTTGAGATACCGGAAGATGGTGTAGATTTTTATTATGCGAAGGAAGTTCCACATGGTACAGTGCATATCTGTAAATATGTATCAGAGGTAAGCGGACATCTGAAGGAATGTTATGTTTATACGCCGTATGGTTATGAACAGGATCTGGATGAAACCTATCCGGTTTTATATCTGCAGCATGGGGTTGGGGAGAATGAGACCGGATGGATCTGGCAGGGAAAAATGAATTATATTATGGATAATCTGATCGCAGAAAAAAAATGCGCACGGATGATTGTTGTTGCAGGCTGTGGTTATGCATTTTATAAAGATGAAAAACCGGTATTTTATCCTGGGGATTTTGACCGGGAACTGATATATAATATAATTCCTTATATAGAAAAACATTTCCGGACGAAAAAAGGCAGAAATAACAGGGCGCTGGCAGGATTGTCATTAGGTTCTGCACAGGCGACTGACAGCGTGGCAAAACATATGGAGCTGTTTTCGGCATTAGGAGTTTTTTCCGGTGTTGCGCTTCATGAGATTGAGCGGATCTGTCAGAATGAGCATCAGCTGGAAGAAGTATTTTTATCCTGCGGCAGTGAAGAAAAAGAAATCAGACACGGTATGGATGAGATGCAAAAAAAGTTGATCCAGGCAGGAAAACCTTGCAAAACTTTTGTTTATGAGGGTTATCATGAATGGCATGTCTGGAGAAAAAGTCTATATGATTTTGTGCAGCTGCTTTTCCGGTGGGATTCCTCTGAGATGGCAGATATTGCATGTATGGAAGATGTAAAAGTGGAAGATACACAGTTGAAGATCCAGACGAAAGAAGAACAGATGCTTTTCTTTGATCCGGTGTATCGTCAGATTCAGTTTGAAACAGATAAAGATGGAAAACCGGCAGGAGTATACCCGGATGTTTTGCACGGTGTCGTTGTTTTAGAACCGGGGATGGCAGAATTTAATTTTTATGCACCGGAGGCGTCAAAGGTGACCGTAAAGGTAGATGGCTGCGAGGAGCAGGCATTAGAGCGGTCGCAAAAGAAAGAAGGATATTGGACAAAAGTAGTGAAAAATATCACAGGTGGATATCACAGAGTATGGTTTTCTGTAAATGGAACAGCAGTTCTGAATCCGGATGCACCGGTGGGGTATGAGGATGGAACAGCAGTAAATTATCTGGAAATGGAAGAGACGGATTTTTCACTGGCAGAACTGGCAGATGTGCCGCATGGGCAGATACACATCCACTATTTTTATCATAAGGAAGCAGACAGAGTTGATATGATCTATACTTACACATCTGCAGGGGATTCTAAAACAGTGCAGAACCGGGAAAATGTCATCCTGTTAAAGGCACTTATGGATGAGACGGCATCCTGTTTTCTGCATCAGGGAAAGGCAGCCAATATAGCTGACCGCATCAGCACAGAAAAAGACGGAGTAAAGCAGCTATTAATTATGGTGAATGAAGATGCATCAAAGGAGCAGATAAATGAAGTCTTAAATAAGTATGGTGTCTGCGAAGAAATGAAAGTAATAGAGCGGATGAAAGGGGAAAACTGGACTGCTTTCAGACACCGGCTGGCAGTGTTTATGGAGAGATAAAATGAGACTGATCGTAGAACAGAGTGCTTATTCAGGTGTCATTAAGATCGCAGAAAAAGTAGCGAAGGATGCAGAACTTGTGACTGGAAGAAAAACGGAATATCTGGCAGCAGAAAATATCACAGAAGATATGTTACGGGTGCCGGATGAATTAACAGTTGTGGCAGCAACGATAGGCAAAAGCGCAGTTCTGGAAAAAGAAGAGATAAGACGAAGGATTCCACTTGATCAAATAGAAGGGAAAAGAGAATGTTACTGTTTTGCGTTTCCAGAGAAAAAAGACAGTGAAAATCCACATCTTTTAGTGATCGCAGGCAGTGACAAGCGGGGAACGATATATGGTTTGTTTCACCTTTCCGAGCAGATGGGAGTTTCTCCATTTGTTGACTGGTGTGGGATAAAACCCTGCCATAGAGACAAAATTATTCTTGCGTGGGATATGAAGTGTGTTTCAAAAGAACCGTCAGTAGAATACCGGGGATTTTTTATCAATGATGAGTGGCCTGCGTTCGGAAACTGGTGTATGCATCATTTTGGCGGTTTTGGTACAGATATGTATGAGCATATTTTTGAGCTGCTTCTTCGTCTGAAAGGCAATTATCTGTGGCCGGCGATGTGGAGTGCAAGATTTGAGGATGACGGACCTGGCCTTAAGAATGCCATTTTAGCAGATGAATATGGCGTTATTATGGGAATGTCACACCATGAGCCCTGTTTAAGACAGGGAGAAGAGTATAAATATCTCCGCGGGAAAGGTTCTGTTTATGGTGATGCATGGAATTTTCGGACAAACAGGGATGGAATTATACGGTTCTGGGAGGACGGATTAAAACGGAGCGGACAGTTTGAAAATGTCATAACTGTGGGAATGCGTGGAGAGGCTGACACGGCAATCCTTGGAGAGAATGCTGCGGTTGCGGATAATATTGCGCTGTTACGGGAGGTTCTTAGGGTACAGAATCAACTGATCCGGGAAAATGTAAATAAGGATTTAGAAAAAGTACCGCGGATGCTTGCACTTTATAAAGAGGTGGAGGAGTTCTTTTACGGAACAGAAGATACGGCGGGACTTTTAAGGGAACCGGAACTGGAAGATATTATTTTGATGCTCTGTGACGATAATTATGGAAATTTAAGAACGCTTCCAACAGAAGAGATGAGGAAACATAAGGGCGGATATGGGATGTATTATCATCTGGATTATCATGGATGGCCGGTTTCCTATGAATGGATCAACAGTTCCTATCTTCCTAAAATATGGGAACAGATGAGTATGGCGTATGATTTTGGTGTCAGGAGATTATGGATGGTCAATGTCGGTGATATTGCAACGCAGGAACTTCCATTGTCTTTTCTTATGGATATGGCTTATGATTTTGAGCGCTTTGGAAGCAGGGCGGTAAATTGTGTGCAGGAGTATGTCAGGCAGTGGGTTAGAAGATCTTTTGGCAGTTTTTCAGAAGAAATCAGACAGAAAATTGCAGAGATATTAAACGGATATACCAAAGTGATTCACAGGCGCAGACCAGAAGCATTGGGAGCGGATACCTATCATCCGGTCAATGAGGAGGAGAGTGAACGGATTCTGTCAGAGGCAGATGATATCATAAAAAAAGCAGAAGGAGTCCGTACAAAATTAAAGTGTGAGTCTGCAGATAATCAGGCAGCGTTTGCAGCACTTATTTATTATCCCGCTGTTGCGACAATGAATCTGGTGAAGATGCAGGTCTTTACCGGGTTAAATCATTATTATGCCGGAATCGGGGCGGCAATTGCAAATGATTATGGGAAAGAGGCAGCAGCGTGTTTTTCCTGTGACAGGAAACTTACCGAATGGTATCACCAGTTAGACGGGCAGAGATGGTATAGTATGGGAGCCTCACAGCATATCGGGTTTACGCACTGGAATGAGGATGAATGTCAGAATCCGGTTATCATGCAGGTCTTATTACTGGATAAACCATCGGTGATAGTAGCAGTGAATGGTACAAGCCAGCATGCCGAAGGAAGCATGTGGTTAGATAACAGAATGATACTGGAGAATTTCCGGAATCCGGAATGTATGGAGGCATATGTTACCGTTTATGGCAGGAGTAAGACAGAGAGCCATTTTTCTGTTAAGGAAAAAACGGACTGGATCAAAACAGATGTCACAGAAGGCAGTGTGGATGGGATTTTACACAAAAAACAGACAATTAAAATAACGATTGACGAGGGCAGTTTCCTTCAGGACAAAGAAAATGTAAGTGGAACACTTGTGATAGAAACTCCGGCGGGGCAGTGTGAGATAGAAATTCCGGTAAACAGAAAAAAATATTTGTCTGCAAAAAATGTTTTTGAAGATACGGCGGGATATATTTCTATTGAGGCAGAACATTTTTATGATGCAAAACCTGGTGCATGGATCAAAAATCCGGATGGAGAGAGTGGATTTGGCATTTTGCAGGGATATGGAAAAACATTGTCAGCCGTTAAATATTTTCCTTCGACGGCATATTTTTCATTGGATGAAAACGCACCTTATCTGGAGTATCGTTTTATGTTAAGAGAGGGCGGCACATATGAGATAGAATTTTATCTGCAGCCGTCAAATCCGGTGACAAGGGATAATGAGATCCTCTATGGTGTGCAGATGAATGAAGCAGAAACTGTGATTTATAATGAAGTAGACAGGGACTACCGTATCGGGGACAGGGAGGAAGCCTGGTCAAAGGGAGTATTAGAACAGATCCGGAAGCAATGTGCAGAGGTTGTCTGCCAGAAAGGGGAAAATGCTTTGCGTATTTATCCACTGACACCCGGATTTGTATTGGAAAAGTTTGTGATTTATCCGAAGGGATACAGGATCAGAGAAAGTTACTTAGGACCGGCGGAAACATTTCATACGTGAACATGTTTAATTGTAAAATGTGAAATAAATGCGGTGCTTTTATATACTTTATCGGGTAGAAAAAGGAGCAGGGACTGCTACAATAAAAGAAAACGATAAAGATAAAGAGAGGGTATTGATATGAGAGGACCGGCAGCACCGAAAGATCCGGAAAAGGCAAGACCATATTTTTATATTATAAAAGAAAAAGATATTTTTGGATCAAGACAGGAAGACGGAACAGGGATACAGTTTATTTATGAGAATGATGGACGTCTGATCAACAGTGCGCAGATTGTTGGAAATATCACAGATGAAAAAATATTAAAACTGCTGGGGACAGTGGACGGGTTTGCAGAGCTTGTTCACAGTATCGGGATATCCGTGGAAACGGATGATCCAAATGACTCCGTCAATTTTATTTTCCAGATGTATGGAAAAAAAGATTTATATGGCGGCGGAACAAATCTTAAGGCAGAAGTAACCTGTGACGGAATGGAACATAAGATCTATCTGGCAGATGAAAAGTGGACAAAAGATGATGATGTTCCGGGACAGATCAAAGTAGTGTTTCAGACACCGGAGCAGATGGGAAAGCTCAGTGTCCGTTTTTATTTAAATGATGGATATGATGCACCGCCTGAGATCAAAGATGAGGCGGTGGATGCCGGTTCGGAAGCGTATTGTGAGATGATCAGTCATTCTTTAATGAATCTTGGAAATACATACCGTATCCGGAAGGCGATTGAAAAATCCAGGGCAGGAAAAGAGGTAACACTTGCTTATATCGGAGGATCTATTACACAGGGGGCAGGTGCAACGCCGATCAATACAGAATGTTATGCATATAAATCTTATCAGTTATTTCAAAAACGTTTTGCTGTATTGGATAATGTAAAATTTATCAAAGCAGGTGTGGGAGGAACACCATCCGAGCTTGGAATGATACGGTTTGACCGGGATGTATTGAGAAATGGAGAAAAACCGGATATTGTAGTCATCGAGTTTGCAGTCAATGATGAGGGGGATGAAACGAAAGGAAACTGTTATGAAAGTCTTGTTCGGAAGGTATTAAATCTTCCGTGGAAACCGGCAGTCGTGCTTTTATTCTCTGTATTTGCAAATGACTGGAATCTTCAGGAGAGGCTGCGGCCGGTAGGAGAACGCTATGATCTGCCGATGGTAAGTATCATGGATGCAGTAACGCCACAGTTTACAAAGAAGAAGGAAGAGGGAAAAGTACTTTCGAAAAATCAGTTTTTTTATGATATGTTTCACCCAGATAATATTGGACATACCATTATGGCAGATTGTCTGCAGTATCTGTTTGAACGCTGTGAAGCGGCAGAACATGCGCGTCTGGATACATTTACCAAGGGGATGACGGAGGAAGAAATTTTAGAGCAGCAGCTTTTCGAAGGTACTGCGATCGGTGCAGATTTTGAACAGGTAAAACTGCTCGATAAGAGGGATACATATTCTTATGCTGACATTTCAGAAGGTGGTTTTGTCTGGACAGATACCAAGCTTCAGAGTGTGGAAATGGATACCGATCTTACATTAACGCCGGAATTTCCATATAACTGGATGTACGACGGAACAAAAAGCAAAGAAAACTGGTTTGAAATGACGATCCGGTGCCGGTCGCTCCTTCTGGTATTTAAGGATTCCGGAGAAGTCAATGTCGGAAAGGCAAAAGTATATGTAGATGGTGATTACTGTCTTACCGCAGACCCCCATATCAATAACTGGCAGCATTGTAATGCGGTGATACTTTTTGTGGAGAAGGAAAGAAAAGAACACAAAATCCGGATTGAGATCGCAGAGGAAGATCTGGAAAAACAGTTTACGATACTGGGATTTGGATTTGTGGAATAAGCACGGACAAAAGGTGCGCAAAAGACAGCGCAGGAATGGAGAATGACATGGTAACAGTAAAAAACCCGATTTTATGTGGATTTTATCCTGATCCTTCTATATGCAGGGCGGGGGAGGATTATTATATTGTAAATTCAAGTTTTGTTTATGGACCGGGAGTTCCGGTTTTTCATAGCAGGGATCTTGCACACTGGGAACAGATCGGTAATATTTTAGACAGAAAAGAGCAGCTTCCAGTAAAAGGAAGTGAAATTTCAGAAGGAATTTATGCACCAACGATAAGGTATTATAATGGAACATTTTATATGATAACAACGAATGTCAGCTATGGGGGCAATTTTATTGTGACTGCCAAAAACCCGGCAGGCCCGTGGTCAGATCCATATTATCTTGGAGAGGAAGCACCGGGTATCGATCCGAGTCTGTTCTTTGATGATGATGGAAAATGTTATTACTGCGGAACAAGACCGAACCCGGAAGGTGTCCGGTATAATGGGGACTGGGAAATCTGGGTGCAGGAGCTTGATCTTAACACCATGAAACTTGTAGGCGAAAGCATGGCGATCTGGAAAGGTGCGGTAAAGGATGTGATCTGGCCGGAGGGACCACACCTTTATAAAATAGACGGATATTATTATCTGATGCATGCAGAAGGAGGGACAGGTCCGGAACACAGTATCAGTATTGCAAGAAGTAAGAAGCTGTTCCAATGGTTTGAGGGATGTCCGAGAAACCCGGTTTTTACACACCGTAATCTTGGAATGGATTATCCGGTTGTTTATGCAGGTCATGGCGATCTGGTGGATGATGGTCATGGAAACTGGTATGTTGTCATGCTTGCATCAAGGCCATGTGAAAGACACAGCAGCATGGGAAGAGAGACATTCCTTGCAAAAGTGACATGGGAAAACGGATGGCCGGTCATTGCAGAGGGAGTCGGACATCTTGAGGAAGAACTTGAAATTCCAATGGAAGAATGCAGGCTGACAGAGGAGGTTGGTGCTTCTGATTATATCCAGTTCTGGGATGCAAAGTTAGACAAGCGGCTGGTAAGTATTGAGAGTTTAAATGGGGAGACTTATTCCCTGACAGAGCGTGCTGGCATGTTGAGACTCTATAACAGAAAGGAACGTATTGCAGATAAGAACAATTGTGCTTATTTTGGAATACGGCAGAAAAGTTATCAGTTCTATGCCGAGACCGGGGTAGAGTTTGAGCCGGTGCAGGAGAAAGAAACTGCAGGTATGGTATTGTATCAGAATCATGCAAACCATCTTCGTATGGAGATCATGAGGAGAGATGGAAGAAAATGTTTTGCAGTGACATCCTGTATACAGGGAGAGGAAAAGATCATTTCTGTGACACCGATGGATGGTAATGAAAAGATAACCAGAATCCGTATTTTGTGTGACAGGCAGAAAGCATGTGTATGGATTCAGACAGGAGAAGAATGGATTTTGTGTGCGAAAGATATCAGCCTTCTTCCGTATACAACAGAGGAAGCCGGAGGGTTTGTAGGCTGTACGATCGGTATGTATGCATCTGCAAACGGAGTGGAAAGTCAGAATCATGCAGATTTTGGCTGGTTTCTTCAGAAAGCACTATAAAATGTCATTGCAGGGAATAAAAATATTGCGTATAATAGATATATACGTTGAGAGCAGGCAAAAAAAGTGTCTGCTCTCTTTCGATTATGTGAAAGACAGCGCAGGAATGGGTATTTTTATGGAAAAATTATTGAATCGGATAGATCATTATATGAATAATCTTACGATCAAAAAGAAATTTTATATATTTTATATTTTATGTGTTCTGATTCCATTGATCATTACGGATAGTGTAGTCATTTTTATGGTCGGTAAATTTGACAGGGAACGCAAAGTGCATGAGATGGCAAATATCGCAAATGCGGTAGAATACAGTATCAGCAGTATGGCTGGAAATGTACGGGAGATCGCAAACAGTATCTATACAAATAAGGACTTTAATAATTTTCTGTCGAAAAAATATTCGGATTCTGCGGAATATGTTTCTGCTTATCAGCAGTTTTTTGGTAATACATTGTTAGAAAATGCATTAGGAATGAACAATATGGTTTTTACATTGTATACGGACAATGATACCATTGTAAATGGCGGACGTGTAAACAGCCTGAAAAAAATAAAAGGGACACAGGGGTACCAGCTCTTAAAGGATAGTGGAAAAAGCAAGGGAATCTTTTTTGTCTATGATGACAGCAGCTCGAAGATGACAAAAGAACGAAGGATCATCTATCTGCAGAAGATGGATTTTTATGATGCTGGTACGGAAAAATATCTGAAAATTGAATTTGATTATAATAGTATGATACGAATACTCAGAAACATGAATTATGATAATGAGGTTTTGGTATGTGAGGGTGACCGGATTGTTCTTTCTAATGGCAATTATGGAAGTTATGGAAATGAATTTCAGAGTATAGAGGGAAATACGAAAGATGCATATAAACATTCATTCAGTTTTTATGGGACAGAGCTGCAGATTTATGTAAAAAAAGCAGAGAATGGATTTTGGAACGGCATTAAAAATGAAATGCCAATATTGCTGCTTCTTGTTATGATAAATGCTCTTTTTCCATTTTGTTTTGTACAGATTTTTAACCGGTCATTTACGAAGAGGATCACAGAACTCAGCAGGGTATTTAAGTCCGTGGACAGTGATCATCTGATCCCGATGTATTATGAGGGTGGAAAAGATGAGATCAGCAGCATGATACGGAATTATAACCGCATGGTAGACAGGACGAATGAACTGATCCAGACAGTATATAAAAATAAGATCCGGGAACAGGAAATGTTAGTAGGACAGAAAAATGCAGAGCTTTTAGCCCTGCACAGCCAGATCAATCCACATTTTCTGTTTAATGTTCTTGAGAGTATCCGAATGCACAGTATTCTGAAAAATGAAAATGAGACGGCAGATATGGTGGCAAAACTTGCCATCATGCAGAGACAGTATGTGGAATGGGGAAATGATTCCGTAAGCATTACAGATGAGATCGAATTTGTAAAAGCATATCTGGCTCTTCAGAAATACCGGTTTGGGGACAGATTAAATTACAGCATTGATGTGGAGGAAGGGTGTGATACATACAGGATTCCTAAATTAACGATTGTAACATTTGTTGAAAATGCCTGTGTACATGGGATTGAGGGGAAAGCATCGCCGGGATGGATATTTGTGAGAATAAACAGACAGGATGAAAAACTTTACATTGAAATTGAAGATACGGGAACCGGAATGGAAGAGGAGAAAATTTTAGAACTGGAGAAGAAAATGAATAGTGCCAATATTGAAATGTTAAAAAGCAATGGAAGAGTCGGAATCTTAAATGCCTGTGTCCGCCTTAAACTGGTTACGGAAAATCAGGTAGAGTTTCAATTAGACGGAGAAGAAGGTGTGGGAACTACGGTTCTGATACAGATACCATTGCAGTATGTATAGGGGGGATTAGGGAAATGTTAAAGGTTTTACTGGTTGATGATGAACCCTTCATTTTAGAGGGACTGAAGCATCTGATTGATTGGGAACAGGAAGGATTTGAGATTGCAGGGACGGCTGCAAATGGACTTGAGGCATTGGAGTTTTTACAGAAGAAAAAAGCAGATCTGATCATTGCAGATATCAAGATGCCGCAGATGACGGGATTAGAGCTTTTAGAGAAAATCCGTAAAGAATCAATTTCTGATGCATGTTTTGTGGTTTTAAGCGGATATGCGGAATTTGGATTTGCACAGCAGGCAATGCAGCATGGGTGCACAGATTATATTTTAAAACCGGTAGACAGAGAGATCCTGTTAAAGATGTTAAACAAGGTGATGGCTTTAAGCAGTCAGGAGAAGTCGGACATTGAAAAGAATAAAAAAATGAAACAGGCATATTTTCCCTGGTCAAGTGAAACAGGCATATCTGGCAAGACATATTATTTCACTTGTCCAGGGAAAATTTGACCAGCTTAATCTTGAATATGTCCGTGAGCATATGGAATGTACGAAAGGCGTACGTTATGTGGAAATCCAGATGGAAGAGATTTTTGATGAAGAAAAAACGTCCGATCAGGAAATGAGGGTGGCACAGAGAAAACTTTACCATCTGTGTATGGAATATTTAAAGGAAGATGCCGATTTATGCGTGTTTGATGTATCGGTAAATGAAAAAATCTATGATGTTTGTTTTTTATATTTTGACCGTGTTGCAAAGAAAGCAGGGATGTCAGAACAGGATTATTTAGAACATTTCCGTGAGTATCTGGAAAATAATATGAATCAGCCGGTCATTATGTTAGTCGGGAAAAAGGTACAGGACATCAGTAATATAGCAAGGTCATATGGTAATACCTGTATGCTTCGTTCTTTTCAGGGATTCCGGAGTAAAAAACAGATTTACTATTATGAAGAGGAAGTTCAGGTATCGCCGGATGGTATTGTTTTATGTAAGGAAAGTTTAGATGGGCTGTTAAAAATGATCGAGCAGAACAATCATGTCGGAATCCGCAGTGCGGTGGAATTTTTCTATGAAGAAATGGGAAAAAGGGGAATCTGCGGTGAGACAATGACGTTGAATATCAATTATCTTCTGTTCCAGCTGATCCATCTTGCCTGTGAGCAGGATGATGATGTGAATCAGGAAAAAATCTTAAGGCTGATCAGTGAAAGCAGCTTTGAGACCGGGGTAAAGAGAGGAAGTAAGGCACACCTGACACGTTTTGCCTGTGAATATGCAGACTATCTTTCACAGCTTCGGAAAAATGTTTCCAGAGGTGTCTTAAGTATGGTAGAAAAAGAAGTGAAAGAAAATTTTGCATCAAATATCACGTTAAAAAGTCTGAGTGAAAAATATTATGTCAACAGTGCATATTTAGGACAGCTGTTTCGAAAAAAATACGGACAGTCATTCAAAGACTACCTAAATAATTACCGAATGGAACAGGCAGCAGACTATTTGCTTCATACAGATAAGAAGATCGCACAGATCGCAGAAGATGTGGGTTATCGTGACCTGGATTATTTTGTAAACCGTTTTATACAGGTAAAAGGCTGTACACCGGCAAAATTCCGGAAGAACATGTTACAAAATTAAAATAGCAGAACTGTAAAAAAGGCACTGGAAGCATCTAAGCTCCAATGCCTTTTTATATTTTAGAAAAATCCTAGAAATCTGTTAAATCAGCGGCTCTTCTCTCTAAGAAAGCAGTCATACCTTCTTTTTTGTCGTGGGTAGAGCAGGTTACGCCGAATAAGTTTGCTTCCATCTCAACAGCGTTCTTGATGTCCATATCATAACCGTTGTTGATAGCTGCTTTTGCAACGGAAACAGCATAGCTTCCTTTGGAGATGATTTTCTTTGCCATAGCTTTTGCTGTGTTCATTAACTCTTCCGGAGCAACTACTTTGTTTACAAGACCGATGCGGTAAGCTTCTGCTGCATCAACGGAATCACAGGTAAAGATCATCTCTTTTGCGCGTCCCATGCCTACTAAACGGGCAAGTCTCTGTGTACCGCCGAATCCAGGAATGATTCCAAGACCTGTTTCTGGCTGTGCGAAAGTAGCGTTGTCAGATGCGATACGGATATCACATGCCATGGAGATCTCACATCCACCGCCAAGTGCAAAACCATTTACAGCTGCGATCGTTACCTGACGCATGTTCATTAATTTGAAGAATGGTACGGAAGCTCTCATACCGAAAGCTCTTGCCTCTGCTGCTGTAAAGTTTACCATCTCAGAAATATCAGCGCCTGCTACGAAAGATTTGAATTCGTTGCCTTTCTTGTCAGGACCACCTGTTAAGATTACAACTTTGATGTCGTCTCTTGCCTCGATCTCAGTTAAGGCTGTGTTTAACTCGTCTAAAGTCTCGCTGTTTAATGCGTTTAATGCTGCTGGTCTTGAAATTGTAAGAACTGCAATCTCCTCAGCAACTTCCAGTTTTAAATTGTTAAAATCGCTCATCGTTTGGAACCCTCCTGAATAGTTTGATAAAAAATTAACAATATACGTTATTAATAGCGTACAGCTTTTCCTAGAATTTGTCAATAGATTATGGGAAAAATTCACTATAAATTCGGTAGAAAAAGTGCTATGATAGGTGGTATGATATTTTGACAAAGATACAGAAAAGAGGAAAAACCATGGGCACAAGCAAATCATACTTATCTAAGGTAGTAAAGGAGATGCCGGATTCAGGGATCAAGGACTTTTTTGATATTGCAAATACGATGGAGGGAGCATTGTCACTTGGTGTCGGCGAGCCGGATTTTCCGACACCGGAACATGTCAGGGAGGCAGCGATCGCCTCTATAAAAAGGGGAGAGACAAAATATACGGACAACCGTGGCACCGTAGAGCTTCGTGCGGCAGCTGCAGAATATCTGGAAAAGTTCGGACTTCATTACGACAGGGAAGATGAGATATTGATCACAATGGGGGCAAGCGAAGGAATAGACCTGGCACTTCGTGCACTGGTAGATCCGGGGGATGAAGTACTGGTTGTGGAGCCTTGTTATGTTTCCTACATTCCGTGTGTAGAATTATGTGGAGGTGTTCCGGTTTCAATTCCATTAAAAGCAGAAAATAAATTCCGTCTGACAAAAGAAGAACTGGAAGAAAAGATCACAGATAAAACAAAGGTTCTGCTGATCTCATTTCCGAACAATCCTACCGGAGCGATCATGGAAAAAGAAGATTTAGAGGCGATCCGTGAGGTTGTGATCGCACATGATATTTTTGTGATCACTGACGAAATTTATGCAGAGCTGACTTACGGCAAAAAGCATGCGTCGATTGCAGCACTGCCGGATATGTATGAACGATGTGTGGTATTAAATGGTTTTTCAAAGGCATTTGCAATGACAGGATGGCGCATGGGTATCGCAGCAGGTCCGGCGGAAGTCATTTTCCATATGAATAAGATCCATCAGTTTACAACCATGTCTGCAGGAACGACTTCACAGGTGGCAGCCCTTGAAGCACTGACAAGTCCGGTTCGTGACGAAGAGATTGAAGTCATGCGGAAGGAATATGATGAGAGGCGAAAGATCATGGTGGACGGATTTCAGAACATGGGACTTGATGTGACAGAGCCGGAAGGTGCATTTTATGTATTTCCATCGGTGAAAAAGACAGGACTTACCAGTATGGAATTTTGTAACCGTCTGTTACAGGAGCAGAAAGTAGCAGTCATTCCGGGGGATGCATTTGGAAATTGTGCAAAGGGTTATATCCGCTGTTCTTATGCTTATTCCAAAGACATTATCCGGCAGTGTTTGGATAAGATCGCAGTATTTGTCAGCCGGTTTGACTTAAAGTAAAGTGCTGAACTGTGTAAAAATGAGCACAGAAATGAAGAATATTATAAAAGAAAGTTTGAGAGATACATGTTAAAAGATTACGACTTAAAGCAACTGGTATCCCCATTATTAAAGTGGTTTTTAAGCCATGCCCGCATACTGCCGTGGCGTGAAGAACCGACGCCATACAGGGTGTGGATTTCAGAGATCATGCTCCAGCAGACAAGAGTGGAGGCAGTAAAATCATATTTTGAACGTTTTACGAAGGCATTGCCGGATGCAGGTGCACTTTCTGTCTGCCCGGAGGATGAACTTTTAAAACTCTGGGAGGGATTAGGGTATTATAACCGTGTCCGGAATATGCAGAAAGCTGCTGTGGAAGTCGTGGAAAACTATGGTGGACAACTTCCGGCAGATTATGAAAAACTGTTGAAACTGAAAGGAATCGGTCATTATACAGCAGGTGCGGTTGCGTCTATTGCATATGGAATCCCGGTTCCGGCAGTCGATGGGAATGTGCTTCGTGTTTTAACACGCGTTTCGGCAGATGATACGGATATTATGAAACAGTCTTTCCGGAGTGAGATGGAAGCATTGTTGGAAGAACTGATGCATGGGACTGGTGACAGAAATGAGAAAAATATATTCCCATGGATGGAGGATGCAGTGGATCTGAGGGCACAGGTATATCATGGAAACCTTGCCGGTGCGTTTAATCAGGCGCTTATGGAACTTGGAGCGACAGTCTGTGTGCCAAACGGTGCGCCGTTATGTGAAGAATGTCCGTGGGAAAAACTGTGTGAGGCAAAAAATCCGTGGAAATGGGGACTGATAGAACAGATACCGGTCAAGAGCAAGGCGAAACCGCGTAAGATCGAGAAAAAAACGGTTCTGATCTTAAGGGATGATCAAAAGGTTGCAATCAGGAAAAGACCGAGAAAGGGACTTTTGGCAGGACTGTATGAACTTCCAAATGTTGAGGGAAATCTGGGGCAGGAGGAAGTACTTTCTCTGGTAAAAGAGCTGGGATATGCACCAATCCGTATTCAGCCGTTGGGGGATGCAAAACATATTTTTTCCCATATAGAATGGCATATGACAGGATATGCGGTCCGTGTGGAGGAACCGGAAATGCAGCCACAGGTGCAGAGCGAAAAAATTGGTACAGACGGATTATTATTTGTGGATGCAGAAGATGCGAAAGAAAAATATGCCATACCATCTGCATTTGCTGCTTATGCGAAATATATGAATATTCTTCTTGGTAGTGAAAAGAACAGATAAAAAAGAGGGAGCCGGTGCAACAGCACCGGCTATTCATTATGAAAAAGAGTGTGTATGGAAAGTGAAGTGATTCACTATTTGCTGGGAGGAACCTTGCTTATCAGATAAGCAAGGCTGCCTGACTTACATCAGGTATGAAAAAAAGTTCTATGAAAAATTTTAACTTGTTGCCTTAACTTTGAGTTTAGTATACCGGGGAATTGTGACCGTCGTATGCCTTGTTTGTGAGAAATATGTAAATAAAATATGAACAACTACGGAATATGGTAAGAATTAAGAATATCTAAAGAAAAAATTGATTGGTTTGCAGTGGGAAAATGTGTATAATAAAGTGGCTATGATGTTATGAAAATCGGAAAACAAGGAGGATTTTATGTACGATTGTATCGTGATCGGCGCAGGAATTGCAGGTGCTGTCAGTGCGAGAAAACTTGCGGAAGAAGCCGGAAAGAAAGTGCTGGTTTTGGAGAGACGCAGTCATATCGGAGGCAACTGTTATGATGAGCCGGATGCACATGGAATATTAATACATAATTACGGACCACATATTTTTCATACAGGAATCGAGGAAGTGTATCAGTATCTGTCAAGATTTACGGACTGGTATGCATTTGGGCATGAGGTGGTAGCAAAGGTTGGAGATCGTCTGATCCCGGTTCCATTTAATTTAAATACACTTCATATGGTATATGATAAGGAAAAAGCGGATGCCTTAGAGCAGAAACTGATCGCTGCATACGGTGAGGGAAGCCGTGTACCGATCATGAAATTACGTGAAAATGATGATCCTGATATCCGTGAGATAGCACAGTTTGTATATGAAAATGTATTTTTAAAATATACAATGAAGCAGTGGGGACAAAAACCGGAGGATATCAGTCCGGAAGTAACAGGACGAGTTCCGGTGCTGGTTTCCTATGATAACCGTTATTTCCAGGATAAATATCAGGGAGTACCCAAAGAAGGATTTACACCGATGTTTGAGCGTATGTTAGATCATGAGAATATCACGGTTGAGACAGGTGTTGACTGCAAAGAACGGCTACGTTTTGAGGAAGATCAGATTTATTTTGATGGAAGACCGTTTGATGGGGATGTTATTTATACAGGTGCACTGGATGAATTGTTTGACTGTCAGTTTGGAAGACTTCCGTACCGTTCCTTAAGATTCGATTTTGAACATTATAATGAAGAATCTTATCAGGGACACAGTGTGGTCAACTATACGGTCAGCGAAGATTTTACGAGAATTACAGAGTTTAAATATCTGACCGGACAAAAAGACACGGATGGAACCACGATCGTGAAGGAGTATCCGTTTGCTTATACAGGAGCGGAAGGAGAAATTCCTTACTATGCGATCTTAGAACCGAAAAACCAGGAACTGTATGAAAAATATCATGCACTTGCAGGCAGACTGCCACATTTTTATCTGCTTGGACGACTGGCAGAATACAAATATTATAATATTGATGCGATGACGAAAAAAGCGATGGAACTTGCCGATGCGATCATGGCAGAAAATACAAAAAACTGATCGGAGGATTTATATATGAAATTAATGACATTTGCGATTCCATGTTATAACTCACAGGATTATATGGAAAACTGTATCAAATCACTGCTTCCGGGAGGTGATGATGTTGAGATACTGATCATTGATGATGGATCAAAAGACAGTACCGGAGACATTGCAGACGCTTATGAGAAAAAATATCCGGGGATCATCCGGGCGATTCATCAGGTAAATGGAGGACATGGGGAAGCAGTTAATGCAGGTATCCGCAATGCGACAGGACTTTATTTTAAAGTGGTAGACAGCGATGACTGGGTAGATGGGGAGGCTTATAAGAAGATTTTAGATAAACTTCGTGAGCTGACCGGCGGCAATCAGACGCTTGATATGTTTATTGCCAATTATGTCTATGAAAAAGAAGGTGTACGCCATAAAAAGGTAATGCATTACACAAACCTGCCGAAAGACCAGATTTTTACATGGAATGATGTGTCACGCTTCCGGAAAGGCCAGTATATCCTGATGCATTCTGTGATTTACCGTACAAAACTGTTGCGGGAATGTGGATTGGAATTGCCGAAACATACTTTTTATGTGGATAATATTTATGTGTACAAACCATTGCCGAGCGTAAAGACGCTGTATTATATGGATGTCGATTTTTACCGTTACTTTATCGGAAGGGAAGATCAGTCAGTCAATGAGAAGGTGATGATCAGCCGTATCGATCAGCAGATCAAGGTAAATAAGATCATGGTGGATGAGTTTGATCTCTGGAAGATTCCAAACCGCAAACTGCGCCATTATATGTTTAATTATTTAGAGATTATTACAGTTATTTCTACGATCATGCTGATCCGCTCCGGCACCGAGGAAAATCTCCTGAAAAAACGTGAACTCTGGAAGTACATCAAAGACCACGATATCCGTTTATTCCATCATTTACGTGCAGGAATCATGGGGAATGCAATGAATCTGCCGGGCAAGGGAGGCAGAAAGATCTCGGTTGCTGCATATCGTTTGTCGCAGAAAGTAGTTGGATTTAATTAAGAGGTAATGGGAATATGAGTGAAGAAAATAACTGGGATTATGGAACGAATGAGCAGAATATAAATCAGGGGAATCCTGTCAGCCTGGAGAAAAATATGACTGATGATGCGCAAAAGGCAAATTTAGAGAAGAATACAGCAGACAATCCGTATTATACAAATACTTCATATGGAAACGGCAATACAAATTATAATTACGGACAGTCAAATGACAGTGCAGGTTATAACTATGGACAGTCAAATGGAAGTACAGAATATAATTACGGACAACCGGCTGGCAGGTATGGAAGTAATAAGTCAGAAAGTGAAGGCTTTGGTATTGCGTCGTTAGTACTTGGAATCATTACGGTTTTGCTGTTCTGTACCTGTATCAGCTGGATCACCGGTATTCTTGCGATTATTTTTGGTATCATACAGCTTGTAAAAGGAAATAAAAAAGGAATGGCAATCGTTGGTCTGATCACAGGCGGAATCGGATTTATCGCATCGGTCATTCTGTATATTCTGATCTTCTTTACCAGTCTTGGATCGTATAGCAATTATGATGATATTTACAATCATATTTACGATGATATTTATGATGATATCGAAAATAGCATGGATGATGGAACTATCTGAAAAATTTTTGCTGGAACAGCATAGATGATGACAGAAGGATTCATTTGTTTTTATGGAGAGGGTTATGGAAGAATTATTGAAAGTCAGTGGATTGTCTAAGACATTTCATCTGTCGAAGAAACAACAGAAACTGGAAAAGACCGCAGCCAAAGTTAAGGTTGCGGTGGATGATCTTTCCTTTTGTACTTACAAGGGGGAAGTTTTTGGATTATTAGGGCCAAATGGAGCGGGAAAGACAACAACGCTTCGCATGTTAGCAACGCTGATCAAACCGGATAAAGGTGATGCTCTGATTGACGGAAGCAGTATTGTGACAGATCCGAACGGTGTTCGGAAAAAGATCGGATTTCTGACGAGTGAATTAAAACTGGAAGAATTTTTTACACCGAATTACCTGTTTGACTTTTTCTCCGAATTATACGGTATTGATCCGGCAGAGCGGGATGAGAGAAAACGGCTTCTGTTTCAGAAGTTTGGTGTGGATGAGTTTGCAGAGGTAAAAGTTTCTAATCTTTCAACCGGTATGAAGCAGAAGGTTTCATTGATCATTTCACTGGTACATGATCCGCAGATCATTATTTTTGATGAGCCGACAAACGGACTTGATGTTATCACGGCAAAGGTTGTGACTGATTTTCTGCAGGAGCTTAAGGCAGAGGGAAAAACCATTATTGTATCGACACATATTTTTTCATTGATCGAGAAAATCTGTGACCGTGTCGGCATCATTATCAATGGGAAAATGGTTTTGTGCGATACGCTTTCTAATGTGACGGCGGAAATGCCACTTGAGGATAAGTTCTTTGAAATCTATCGGGAAACGGCAGGTGAGATAGTATGAGTAAAAAAATGATTGCAATCATGAAAAAAGAGTTCGCCCGCTTTTTTGGAGATAGAAGACTGGTATTCACCACGATTTTGATGCCGGGATTGATGATCTACATTCTGTATACACTCCTTGGACAGGGAATCATGAAGCAGTTTGCAGCTTCTGAGGATTATGTGTATCAGATCTATACGGTGGATCTGCCGGAGTCATTTTCTTATTTAAAGACAGAATCTGATTTGGAAGTGACGGAAATTACAGTAGAAAAAGAGTCTGATGTCTTAGAAAAGATCGAGGCGGAGGAAGCAGATCTTTTGATGGTGTTCCAGTCGGATTTTGATGCGGCTGTCGCTGCATATGATCCGTTAGATACCACGCAGGCAGCACCGGATATCAACATGTACTATAATTCAGTTTCGACGGAATCGTCGACGATCTACAATCAGATGTATCAGGTTTTTGATGATTATGAATCTTCTCTGGCAAATAAGTTTGATATCAATGCCGAAGAAGGTGTGAAATATGATGTTGCAACGGAAAAAGATACTTCCGCGCAGCTTTTTTCCATGCTTTTACCGATGCTTTTGATGTCATTTTTATTCAGTGGCTGTATGGCGGTTGCCCCGGAATCCATCGTCGGGGAAAAGGAGCGCGGAACGATCGCAACGCTGCTTGTCACACCGATGAAACGCAGCGAGCTTGCCGTCGGAAAAGTCTTAAGTCTGAGTGTCATCGGACTTTTGGGCGGAGTTTCCAGCTTTATCGGCACGATGCTGGCACTTCCGAATCTGATGGGCGGTGCGGCGCTTGAGGATGACAGTATGACGGGTGCGATGAGCGCTGCAGTTTACAGTGGAACGGATTATGTACTGTTGCTATTTGTCATTTTAAGTACGGTTCTGGTAATTATCGGTGCAATCTCCCTGATGTCCGGCCTGGCAAAGAGCGTCAAAGAGGCAGGAACGATGGTTTCGCCTCTGATGATCGTCGTCATGCTGATCGGTGTGTCGACGATGTTCGGGGATGGTGCGCCGAAGGAGGTTTACTGGTATCTGATCCCGTTTTATAACAGTGTACAGTGCATGAATGGAATTTTTTCCTTTGATCTTGTGCCTGTTAATTTTGTGGTAACAATCGTGGCAAACCTTTTGTATGCACTGGTTATGACGGCCGGGTTAGCAAAGATTTTTGACAGCGAGAAGATTATGTATAGTTGAGAGGCAGCAGGTTATAAATAAAAGTATAAAATCCGCAATATCAGTCATATATTACAGATAAGAGAAAATATAAAGTTATACAAATATGGGAGATTGCGTGGGTGCTTTTATCTGTAAAAAATATTTTTCATAAACAAAGAGTTCATTATCCGAAAGATGTTCTGATCGCTGCAGTTATTTTTGCAGCAGCAGTCTGTCAGTGGGGCGGCAATCATGAAAATGCCAGAGAGACATTGTCTTTTGCGGCACAGGAAGATACCGCAGAAAAAAAGGTGGCGATTACTTTTGATGATGACGTTATAATAGGACTAAGTCAAGAGATTAGCTATAAAGAAGCGG
>OGNI01000489.1_pt1 | contig 29654 bp, 19 predicted proteins | sample 1573421 | NCBI WGS metagenome assembly OGNI01 (sample SAMEA2581928, study PRJEB24529) | metagenome | biome: Human gut stool | place: China | collected 2011
TGGCTCCACATGAATGTGTTCGCAGCCGAACGCCTACGGCTTATCGGGAGTTGCTCTGCAACTATAAAGTGCAGGAGGATTATGCTATGGCTCGACCAAAGAAAGACGAATCGCTTCATAGGGGGAAACGAGTTTACATCCGTTTCACAGAATTGGAATATGAGCTGGTAGCCAGATACGCTAAAGACGCCGGATACCCGATTGGTACTTTTGTACGCAAACAAGCTCTCCGCGAAAAGCTGGAAGTCAATTATAATATCGTTGCCGATCTGGGAGAAATTCAGAATTTGACGGTGCAGGCCGTAGGCATCGGGAACAATCTCAACCAGATTGCCCGCTTTTTTCACGGCGGCGGTCTGGCATCACGCGGAATGTTAGAAGAACTAAAAAGGTGCATTGCGGAAATCCGTGAACTACGGCAGGAAATCGTTCAGCTTGGAGGTGTATATCGTGGCAATTCTAAAACACATCGCAAGTAAAAATGCCAATTATGGGAGTGCCATCGACTATCTTAAATACCAGCACGACGAGTTTCATCTGGTTCCAGTTCTGGATGAAAGTGGGAATATGCTGCTTCGGGAAGAATTTTATCTTGACGGTTTGAACTGCCATCCCGAAACCTTCGACCTTGAATGTGAACTGTTAAACCAGCAGCACCATAAGAACAACACCTATGATGAAATCAAAAGCCACCACTACATTATCAGCCATGACCCCAGAGATAACGCCGACCACGATCTAACAGGAGAATGTGCACAGGCCATCGGGCTGGAATACGCAAAAGCTAATTTTCCAGGGCATCAGGCTTTGGTCTGCACCCATACAGATGGCAATAACGGAACAGGCAACATCCATACCCACATCATAATCAACAGCCTACGCAAATTCGATATAGAGCCTCAGACCTACACCGAACGGCCAATCGACTGCAAGGCTGGATACAAGCACCACCTTACCAAAGACTATTTGAAGCACCTGCAAAAATCTTTGATGGATATTTGCCAGCGCGAAGGGCTGCATCAGGTCGATCTGCTCTCCCCTGCTGCGGATAAAATCACACAGCAGGAGTACCATGTGCAGCGGCGTGGGCAGCTGAATCTGGACATTGCAAACATGGAACTTCTGGGCGATGGCATCACCCCCATGCACACCACCTTTGAAACAAACAAAGAAAAAATCCGCAATGCCATTTCTGACATCGCGGAACGTGCCACATCTTTTGAAGAATTTCAGAGATTGCTGAAAGCAGAATACGGAATTTCAGTAAAAGACCATCGCGGACGATTCAGCTATCTTCCTGCTGACCGACAGAAATTCATTTCTGCCCGCGCCCTCGGTTCTAATTATGACCGCGATAGGCTTCTCCGCATTTTTGCAGAAAATGCGCGGAACAAAGAACGGAACAATCCTCATTTGGCGGCAGATGATCCTCTGGCCATTCTGTTCATTAAGTCCGATCTGCGCCTTGTGGTTGACTTGCAGACCTGCGTAAAAGCACAGCAGAGCCGCGCCTATGCGCAGAAAGTCAAGATTTCCAATTTGCAGCAGATGGCACGAACAGTCGCTTATGTGCAGGAACATGGATACGATTCTTACGAAAAACTCTCCGATACCACTGACGCCATTCAATCTAAAATGGCAAAAGCCCGAGGTGATGCCAAATTCACCGAAGCAAAATTGAAAAAAGTCAATGAGCAGATTCGTTATTTAGGCCAGTATCTTTCTACAAAATCAGTCTATGGTGATTTCTTGAAATCCGGCAATAAGAAATCTTTCCGTCAGGCTCATGCAGAGGATATTGCCAAATATGAAGAAGCCCTCCGCATCCTAAAGCAGCACTGCCCAGATGGAAGGTTCCCGACCATGAAAGACCTCCGGGCTGAAAAGGAGCAGCTTACCATTCAGAAAGATGCCCAGTATGACACCTATCACTATTTCAAAGATTACCACAGGGAACTCCAGACTGTATGTGCCAATGTAGATAACATTCTGGGAACAGAACGAGAAGCACGGCGCGAACAGCAGCAATCCCGAAAGAACGAACACTCTCGATAAAACAAAAAGCCAGCCCTGGTCTTTCCTGCGAAAGACTAGGGCTGACCCTTTTCTACCATATTACTCTTAGAACAGGATTTGAACTGTCGCATCCTGAATCAAATCAATGAACTGCTCTTTCGTTATAACTTCTTTGCGGCAAATAATCGACTTATCCGCTTGCTGCCGTGTATAAGTCAATTTTCTATCATCACGGCGAAGCTGCCGCACCGCCTCCAAAGTCAAGGCTCCCTCACGATACATCTGGCACAAAATAAAGTCATTTGACTTAAAGGCCACCGAAATCGGAGAATCCAACGCAGGAGTAAATTCAGTTTTTCCCGTTAAGATACGCTCCGCATTCGTTTGGAACTCATGCGCATCCGTATCCTGCGTATAAATTGTCAGGCTGCCCACTTCATCATGATACCACGCGAATATTTCAGCAAGGATCGTCAACGAGATTTCTCCCGCATTCTTTTTAAGAGCGCGGCCCGTTGACAGCGTTCTTCCATGGATTGGCCATTCATCGTACAGCCGGTTCATCCATTCTTCTGCGGAAGGCAAATCAATCAGATCTTCGGTTTTTACTTTCCTACGAAGAAAGCGCATCAACTCTGACACACGCGACACCGCAGCTTCAACGATGTAGTACAGATTCACATCTTCATCATTGACAAAAGCACCGTACTTTGTTTCATCAATCCAACGAATAGGATACCCTTGTGCCTGAAGCTGCTCAACATAGGTGCTTCTGTATGTAGAATCCTCAATTTCTTCCATTACCCACTTTGGTATCAGAATCAAATCGTATACGCCGAGGATTCCATCAGACGGATAACTTCTCTGGCTCAACTCGTGCATAAATGCCAGTGATGAGTTATCCATAAGTGCTATTTTGGTTTCCCCACCATATTCTTTATACTCTGGTATATTAAGCATCGGCCTCTCCCGTCAGCATTTTAAATTCACTTAAAACCGTTTTTAGAAATGCTTCATTGTCTTTATGGTATTCCACTTCCGGCTCATTGCGAATCGTCTTATTGATTTTCTCTTGCAGCGGGCTTACATTTACTACATACGAAGGCCGTACAAGGGAATCATCCAGTCCCAAATCGCGGAATCTCTGTGCAATATCTTCAACCTGCACATCAAAGTTTTCCTTAACTTCTTCCGCAATAGCCGTATTCCCATTCTTTACTGCACTTTCATACAGAGAAATCAGCACCGCCTTATAGGGAGCTTGGAAAGCGTTCATGCACTGAAACGCTTTTGCTTGGAACTCCATATCCTTTAAGCCCTCAAAATACGGCATAAGGTTTCCCAGAAGCATAAGCGCAGCAAAGTATTCTGCTTTTCGTTCTTCCATCAGGATTTCGGATTCAATCAAATGGTCAAAAGAAACTTCATCAAACAATAGATGATAAATCTCATGCCACGCAGTAAAATACTGATTTGCTCTCGGAAGTGCCGTATTTATCAAGGGGATTCGTTTTCCATCCCGAACAAAAATTGCTCCGCTTAAATAATGATTATCAATCGGCAGCTGTATCAAACCATACGGTCTTAAAATCTGTAACGCCAACTGTATCGGAGAATTTATCTGCATCGGATTGTATTTTGACCAGATAAGCGAAGCACTCTGCTTCATCTGTTCCTCAATGACTTCGTTCCTTTTGATAACTTCATCTAAGTTGTCTGCTGTAATTCGCTCACTCATAGCCTTCCGCCTTTAATAATAAACACTGCAAAGGTTTAGAATATCCTGCAACAGATCGTACTCCATCTTTGCCTTATCATTCATCTGATAATCAATCGGCGCATTCTGCGAGTACACGGCATCTACATCTACACTTTGCACTCTCGGTGAAAATCCCATCAAAGTATCCGGGTCAATGCTCAAACTGGTAAGAATCTTGTTCAAGTGCTTATCAAAAGTGCTTTTGCTATCTATCTCGCCATTCAAAATCTTATCTAAAGTAGGGCGAGAAATCTCTGTTTTCTTGCAGAATGATACTTTTGAGAATCCATTGCTGCGAATATAGTCCTTTAATTTTGTCCCTGTCAGTTTTCTCATTTCAAAAAGTTCATCAAAACGCATTTTCATCTCTCCCTTCTGCTATTATTATATACTATCAGCTTCGGGAAATCAATCGCAATGTAAAAAAGTTTTTTACATTTTTGATTCTAACGCAAAAAAGATGGCCTCCTTTTTGGGGAAGCCATCTCAACGATATTACGGTATTTTAACTTTTTTGGCTTCTTTCCTGTTCCTGCTGCGGCGCATTGTCTTTTTGTCGCCGCTCAGCCTGCTTAATATGCAGCCGATCAAGCACCGACCACCTGCCACCAATACGCCGGGGCTTTTTCGGTACATTGTTGACGCAGCCATCTATCATATTGTAGTTTTGCTCTGTGCCGGATTCTTTGGCGCGTTCCGCTGTACCGTTTTCAAAGAACTTCTGATGGTGCAGCAGTTCAGGCTTTGGGCCTTGTAAAAAAGCACGCATCTTTCTGGTAGCTTCTCCATCGAAACCTAAAGCTGTCTGCGTCACAAAGGCTCCACTCTCGTGAAGAATAATGCTCGGCGGTGGATTCTTCGTTTGTTCACTTCTCATCTGAACAAACCGCTGACCATCGACCTCTACTTCATCCGATACCAGCCATGTTCCTTTTTGCCCTACCACCTGATAGCCGCCCTCATCAAGAATCAGGTATGTGCCGCTCTGGGGCTTTGGGAAAAAGCCGTTGAATCTCACCAGCCTATCCTTATCAACATAGAAAAAAGAGGTTTTGCCTGCCGCAGTCAATCCGATGACATCACTAACCCCAAATTTTCTAATTTTGAATTTGTCCGGGTTAATGCTTTCCATCTTTTTACGAATCGCTTCCGCGCCCATTCCCCGTGAAGCCGTACCAGAGTAGCCCGTGCCATAATTGTCTGCGGTTATCATAAAGCCATGCTGAATCTGGTATTCATAGCTGCGGCAGCGATACTCACGGTTTTTCTCAGAATTATCGATCTGATAGATTGCAAACACATCTGAACTCATTTTCCTGCATCATCCTCCGGCCTATGCCATTCCAGCTCCAGCCCCTTGAACTGCGGCTCAGTCAACCGCTGCATCTTCGGGATGGTCTGCTGGACAAGCGCAGACATCTCTGCATCCTCTGCCACAAGCGGCTGGATCTCCGTCAACACCTGAATCGTATCTTTGAGTGTCGGCTGCTCAAACATCGCCATCAACATCAATTCCAGTTCATCAAAACGCACATTGCTCATAACTCAATATCTCCTCTCTTTTTGCTTTTCTGCGGTTTGGGCTGTTCCTGTGCAGGCTGCTCTTGCTTTTTGGCTTTCAGACTGCGCAGGGCATCCAGAACAGACTTTTTCGTACTGCCGCGTTCCTGCTCCTTACTCTGCTGTCGTGCCGCCATCAGTTTTTCCATATCGGAAATAGCCTGCTGCACCAACTTATCATCCCTGAAATAGTTGATGGAATTGATGTTCTCGCGCTGCACTTTATCGTTCACGACCAGCTCATACATTCCAACAAAGCCGCCATCTTCCTCGATGCAGAATCCAATGCACTTGTCGGCATTCATCCGTTCGGACGGAATCTTGTCGTAGGCTTCCAATGCTTCTTCCATGGTCAGATGGTCGTGAAACTCTCCCGCAAACGTGAACTCCAAACACTCCGCGACATAAAAGCTGAGCGTTTCTTTCGGCGCAGGTCTTTCTGCAGCGAGTTTTTCTTTCAAAACTTCTGCCTGCTGTTCAGCCACCGTATCGGCCTGTTCCCGTAGTTCTGCCGCGTCCATGACTTTACCCTCTGCCACATCACAGCCGAACTCTGCCAGCAGCTCCGTCATAGCCTCCTGCACAGGATTATCTCCGTCCGTTTCGAGAATGCCGCCATTCCGTTCCGTGAAGTCCTTATTATATAAGGTATAGTCGAAGCCATCGTCACAGGTCTGAATGTGGAAATAGGCATCCGGGAGTTCGTAGGCCAGTTCCACATCCTGCACGGCTAAGGCCCCCTGCAACGGCTGGACAACATGATTCTGGACATACAGGTCATCCCAGCCCGGAACCGTTTTATAGTCCTCTACGATGGTGTCAATGCCGTTCCTGCACTGCAAAATATCCAGCGAACCAGGCAGCGGATCAGGATTTTTCTCCACGCCCAAGGCTTTCATGTAATGGTTCGGAAGTGCCTGATACTGCGACATTGCATCGTCGAGATTGCCGAACCGCTCAATCTTCAAAGGCGCGGCCTGCAAATTTTCGACCACATAGAATTGCTTTACGAAAGGTTGCTCCTGTTCCAGTTCTTTCTGCGCATCCAGTTCTTTTCGGAACATCGTTACAAAGCCATCCAGAATAGCCGGGTGGCTGTCAACCACCCAGTCTGTGCGGAAGGTCATGCGGTCTGCATTATGCTCCGGGGTGCTGACCTGCTCTGCCCATTCCTTATTGCTATGAGAAAAGCGGCCATCATAGCTTTTATGGTGCAGAGCGTTCGCCAGAATGTACCCCACACGCTCCATGCCGTACTGCTGCACAACCTGACTGACTGCATCGTCGCCAAGGTACATCCCGTCATAATTATCTGCAATCGCTTCATGGATTGCCTGCTTGCACTCGCTGTTCAGCCGATAGGAAGTGCGGTATAAATCCACCTCGTCATTTTCTTTGGCATAGCTGAACGGCTCATAGTAGACAGGCACACCCGAATAGTCCTGTGCGCTGTTGTCCGGCACAGGCGCAGCCTTTTCAATGATCTCCGATACCACATCTTCTTTTTTTGGCATATTCCATTTTTCAGAGAGATATTTCTGCACGGCCTCCTGAAAATCTTCATCGAAGCCATTCCACAAATCCTCTGCCACCAGCTTGCCCTGCTCATTGACTGCAACACAGGCCGCCATATCGCCGTGTTCCTCATGCTCCAGCAGGAAGAACTTCTCGCCACCAATTTCCGTTTCATCAATGGCGTACCATGTGCCGATATGCCCCTCGACTGCGATGTGGTCGGAGTCGCCGTGGATCAGTGCATTGTTTTTCTGCTGCTGTTCCTCCATGAACTCTCGCACGGTCAACTCTGCGCCTGTGAAGTTCAGTCCTTCCTCGCCAAGTTCCAGCCGCCCCTCTGCGCCAAGGTCAAGTTCTTCGGCCATCAGAACAGATGCCGCATGGTTCACCACCACAGTTTTCTCCACTGTAATGGGCTGGCCTGGGTCATAGTCGGAGCCGCGCAGATCATAGCGATATAAGCCCTCCGGCACATCTTCATCCCGCAGTCGGCCATTGCTGAAAAGACCAGGCTTATCAAAGATTTCGATTTCCTGCAATTTTTCGTTCAAAAGGTTCTCTTTCTGCAAATCCATATTCCTTTCCTTGAAAAATTCCGGCAACTCGGCAAAGCCGATGCTGTCCACATAGTAGGCTTTGATCGTACTGCCATCATTGAGTACCACCACATCGCTGACCGACAGCGAATGACCCGTAAAGTCTGCCGGACGCTGGATATTGAACCGTTCATAAATGCTATCCAGCGTTTCCTTTTCCGTAAGCGGCGCGGTATAGATCAGGTCATAATCTGCACGAGCAACCGTTATGCCTTTCTTCTGCACATAGTCCAGCCCCATAAAGCGGTAGTCGTGTTCCGGGTCACGTTCTGTGATTTGATAAATGCCGAACTGCTTTTCGCTGCCATACAGCAGCACATTTTCCCGTTCTACCATGTTCCGCTCCAGCTCCAAGTCAGCTATTGCAATCTGGAAGGTATCACTTCCGCGCTCGATTTCCTCTCGTGCCGTGACAAGAATCGGCCACGGGCTGATGCGGACAAGATAAATCTGCTTTCCTTCGTCATACAGCCGCAGAGCCTGTTCACGGTTTATTACTGTCAGCGGAAAATCCGGGCGCGCATACTCGTCCTCTGCATAATCTTCCCGTTGTTCCAGTAGAATCGCATCCCATGCGTCTGCCTTAATGCCGAAAATGCCGTCGTGCTGCTCGATTTCCTCTTGGCTTACATAATCACCTGCCGTGCCATCACGGAACAGCGGATAAATCCTCTCACCCAGCCGATGCCACTCCCGTGCGCCTTCTTTCGTCAGCGGCAGTACATCATCTTTCCGGTAGCCATAGTCGTGCATTTCGGAAAGTCCAATCATCCCATCCGGGAGATTTTCAATTTTCTCCTGCGCATCGTACATCAGGCGGTTGACTTCTTCTTTGTCATCCTCGGCCAGTGCAGCCGCAAGACCGTTCACCAGTTCTTCCGTTGCAGCCCGGTCATCCAGCTTAAAGGCAAAATTCACGATGAAGTTTCGCTGCTCATCATCGAAAATCGTTTTCTCCTGCTCCCTGTCTGCAATCAGCTTTTCCGCATACTGCATCGCGGTCATGCGCTCTGCGCTCCTTTCTGCCACTGCCGCTTCCAGCTTTTCCAGAAAGTCGGCTGCGGTCAATCGAATCGTATCCATCGAATCTTTCAGCTCCTTCATCTCCTTGCCGCTGGCCCAGCTCGCCACATACGGAAAAGAGTAATCGGACGTATCAATGCCCAAAGCCGAGCAAACCGTAAATGCAATACTTTCGGCTTCGGTTTCTTTCGTGAGCCTGTCTTTTTCTTCCCCGCGCTGCTTCATGAAATCGCTGTTATGCAGCATCGCATGAGCAACCTCATGGATCATCGTCTTTATGGTCTGGCTCTCGCCCATGCCGACCTGAATGCAGATTTCTTTATCTGCATCACTGTAATAGCCTTTGGCATCCCCTTCGATTTCATCAAACCGCATCGGCACCGGTGATACCTGCTCGATTGCCGCCGTAAGCAGCGCATAGTCTTTGACGCTGGCGGTCAGTTCGTTCACTTCCAGTGACGGAATCGGTTCACCATCCGTCTGCGATATATCAAAAACTGTCGTCAATCGGAACCTCGGAACCACATACTCCACACGATCCATTTCCGGCTCACCGTTTTCGTTCAGTACAGCCAGTCCCGTATCCTTGTCGATTTTCTCGCGCTCCTCGACTTCCTTGATGGGAGCCGGAGCGATGATCTGGATGCCCTTTTCGCCTTTTTTGACGTAACGGTTGAACTTATTCTTCCATGCGTTAAACCCTGCCACCAGTGTGGCATCAGGCCGCTGCATCGCAATCAGCAGCGTATTGTTGAAGCTGTAATTATGGAATTTTGCCATCGTGCGCAGATACGTCGTGTACATTTCCGAAGTAAAAATGTCCTTTACGCCCTGCTCCAGCCGTTCCGTGATTTCTTTCATCTGCTGTTTGCGGTCAACTGCCATGCAAGCCCTCCTTTTTCTTGATCCATCGTGTTTTCATCTGGCGCGGATATTGGTCAGCCTGTTTCGGTGCCTTCGCGCCGTTCCATTCCAATCCTCCGGCTCTGCCCTCACAGGTGTACCCGGCAGCTTTCAGGGAGCTGCCATTTTCCGTATCCAGAATGTAGGTAACAACTCTGTTGTAACCCATTGCCCGTGCTGCACGGTATGCCGCCGCATACAGGATGCTGCAAGCGTTTGGAGTTCCATCCGTACACAGGCGATTAACTTCCAGCGTATAGCCATCATCCAACCGCCGCGCCACAGGTCTGCCGCAGATAGCAACGCCCACTAACGCGCCATTTTCTGATACGCCGATGGAGAACTTATGCCCCCGCGTCGGTTTATGGTGGCGGTGATACTGCTGCACAAATGCGTTTGCCGTTTTCAAATTGATCGGTGTTAAAGTAAGCAAATTTCCTCCTTCCTAAAAAACACCCCGTCAGATAAACTGACGGGGCCGCTCATTTGCAGTTCCATATCGTGACTTTTCCGCTTCTGGGATTTCTGCGGTTCTACGCTACGTTCTACCTGTTTTGCATGAAGCTGTGCCAGCACAGAGGGTTTCCGCACATTGTCCGTAGTGCGCTCTGCAACGCAGCCTGCGTAGTTCACAGGCTGACGTGGCTTATCTGCAACCTCGGTTTCGGCAGCATCGTCGTCCACGCCCAGCGCATCCTCACTACCCTTTTCATCCATGTTGAGCAGAGCGTTCAGCTCCGCAAGGCGCGCAGATTTTTCGGCCAATTCTGCTTCCTGCGCGAAAGGACGTTTGGCTTCTTCCTTTGCCTGCGCCAACTGCTGTTCCAAGGTTTCCAGTCTGCGTTCCACCTGCGGCAATGCTCTTTCGATACCTGCCAGTGCATTGGTAACGCGCAGGATATTACCCAGCGGGTCTTTGCCGACTTCCATCGAATAGTTCCATGCGCCCTTGATGGACAAGCGGAACACCTTATCGAAGTTGTCAAACCGGGAGTGCAGTTCAAACGCACCATAGCTGCCGATCCTGCCCTCGGTACCAGCCGCTTTCAAAGCCTTGCAAGCCTCGATAATGGCTGCACCTGCTTCCTTGCGTTCGGTGTACACCTTGCCGCTGATTTCCATAGCAAAATGGTCTTTGTCCTGCGCCAGAAGCGGTTTTGCCGCTTCCATATCGGTTTTCAGGGCTTCGATCTGACCCTGTGCCACAGCGATTTCTCGCGGATAGCGGCGCGCAATATCCGATTCCAAACTATAAATCTGACTGGTGTGATTGGCTTTCAGCAGTTTGAGCTTGCTGACCTGAATATCCAAATCCATCTTTTCCTTGATGTAGGGATTGCCCGTTGCCAGTGCCTTGATTTCGGCATAGGAGAGGGCTGTATCATCTACATCATCGCAGGCACGGACAGGAGATTTGGAAGTCATGATCTGGCTTATAAACTTCTGCTTATTTTCCAGAATCTGCCACATATACGAATCAAACGTATTTTCCGTGACGTAACGATAGATTTTCACCTGCTTATTCCGGTTTCCCTGCCGGAGAATACGTCCTTCCTGCTGTTCCAGGTCAGAGGGCTTCCACGGGCAATCCAGATGATGCAGGGCAATCAGTCGATCCTGAATATTGGTTCCTGCGCCAAGTTTCGGCGTAGACCCCATCAGGATACGCACCTGTCCAGCGCGCACCTTTGCAAACAGGTCTGCTTTTTTCGTTTCGGTGTTGTACTCGTGAATGAACGCCACTTCTTCACGGGGAACACCTCTCGCCACCAGCTTCTCCCGCACATTATCATAAACATTGAATGTGCCATCGGCTTTTGGTGTCGATAAGTCACAGAAGATCAACTGTGTTCCCTTGTCCGGCGCAGATTCTTCCCAGACCTTGAACGCATTGTCCACGCAGCGATTGACCTTGCTTTCCGGCTCATCCGGCAGCATATCATTGATAAGCCGCTGGTCGAGTGCCAGTTTTCTGCCATCGTTGGTGATCTTCAGCATGTTATCGAACTTCGGATTCACGCTGCCGTTGCGTACAGCCTCGGCACGGTCTGCAAAGGAACTTACCATTTTTTCCTGTGTTTCGCTGGGTTTCAGCACTTCGTTGATGTACTCTGCTTGCGGCACAGGCAGGTTCAGCATATCTGCTGTCTGTACATCTGCGGATTCCTTGAACAGAGAAATCAGCTCCGGCAGATTGAAGAACCGGGCAAAACGTGTTTTCGCACGGTAGCCGGTTCCTTCCGGGGAAAGCTCGATTGCCGTAACGGTTTCACCAAAGGACGCCGCCCAATCATCGAAATGGCTTAGCCCCATCTTCTGCAGGGTGTCATACTGGAGATACCGCATAATGGTGTACAGTTCCACCATCGAGTTACTGACCGGGGTTCCGGTTGCAAAGGTCACGCCCTTGCCGCCTGTCAGTTCGTCCAGATACTGACACTTTGCAAACATATCGCTGGACTTCTGTGCATCGGTCTGTGCAATACCTGCGATATTCCGCATTTTTGTGTAGAGGAACATATTTTTATAGAAATGTGACTCGTCCACAAACAGGCGGTCAACACCCAGTTCCTCAAATGTAACCACATCATCCTTTCTCGTCTGGTCGTTCAGCTTTTGCAGCTTTGCTTCCAGCGTTTTCTTTGTTTTTTCCATCTGCTTGACCGTAAAACTGCGGCTGTCCTCACTCCGGGCATCGGCCAGAGCCAGCGTAATATCGTCGATCTGACGCTCTACAATGGCTTTCTGTCGTTCCGGGGAAAGCGGCACACGCTCAAACTGCGAATGACCGATCACGATGGCATCGTAATCGCCGGTTGCGATACGGGAGCAGAACTGCTTTCGATTGCTGGGTTCAAAATCCTTTTTCGTTGCCACCAGCACATTGGCATTGGGATAGAGCCGCAGGAAATCTGCACCCCACTGTTCTGTGAGGTGGTTCGGAACCACATAGAGGTTTTTCTGCGATAAGCCCAGCCTGCGGCTTTCCATGCCGGCAGCAATCATCTGGAAGGTCTTGCCTGCGCCCACGCAATGCGCCAGCAGCGTATTGTTGCCGTACAGAATGTGCGCTACCGCATTTTTCTGGTGCGGCATCAAAGAGATTTCCGGGGTCATGCCCTCAAAACGAATATGACTGCCATCGTACTCGCGGGGACGAATCGCATTGAAAATCCGGTTATAGGTCGCACACAAATCCTCACGGCGATCTAAATCTTTGAAAATCCACTGCTTAAACGCTTCCCGAATGGATTCCTGTGCCTGCTGTGCAAGCATGGTTTCCTGCTTATTCAGCACACGATGGTCGCCATCCGCATCGTGAATCGTATCGTAGATTTTGGTATCCCGGAGGTTCAGTGCATCTTCCAGCAGCTTATAGGCATTGACTCGCATCGTTCCGTAAGTATTGGTAACAAGCGGATTGCCGCGATCCAGCGACTTACCCGAAATGTTCCATGCACCTGAAATTTCGGAATAGGTTGCCTTAATGTCAATCCCAGCATAGTAGTTCGGTGTTTTGAACACTTCTTTCATAAACTGCGTGATGTACTCCGGCTTTACCCAGTTTGCACCAAGCCGCACTTCGATTTCCGAAGCGTCCAGGTCTTTGGGCTGTACCCGTTTCAGGTAATCCACATTGATCTGATACTCTGCATGGTTCGCTACAAAGGCTTCTGCTGTGGCCAGTTTTTCACGCACATTGCCGGACAGGTATTCATCCGAGGTTTCCCACTGCTGTGTCACAGGATTTCGGAAAATTGCACCTGCCAGTTCATCCGTGATCTCCTGTTCTGGTTTACCGCAGAGCTGCACCATAAACGGCACATCCACCTTTGCTTTCTCTCCAATGGAAAGCGCCAGGGCTTCACTTGGTGTGTCCACTGAGGTAACAGGTTCCGGCTTACGGATGGTGCGCTTGGTAAAAATATCGGCAAGCCGTTTGAGATTCTTCTCCTCATCCAGAATTTCCAGCGACGCCAGCAGACAATAGCTGCTGTCCTGTCGGAATGCCCGCTTGTTGGCAGTGCTGTTGATAAGGCCATACTGTGCCTTAAATGCAGTGTACTGCTGTTTCAGTTCATTCTGCAAAAGCTGTACTTCCGCATCCGAACCATCATGCAGCTGACAATCCAACAGTTTCCGGGTGGTTTCCCGCAGCGCGATCATGCCCAGCACTCGCTCTGCAGTAACGGCAGGCAGTTCCACCTTGTTCATAAAGGAATTTTCACGGTAGTAAATCTGTCCATCCACGTTCGTGAAGCTAAAATTCTTCACACTTGGGTCTGCCGGAATGGGTTCTTCCTGCACATCCAGATCATCATCGGAAATTTCCGGCTCCGTGATGGTGGCATGGATGTTGCTGATTGCTTCTTTCAACTGCTGGGCAAGGTCTGCGCCCTCGATGGGCTTGACCGTAGTTTCCTGCTTGCCATACTGCGTGCTTTCGGTGGTGACCTCTCCCAGCACCATCTCAGGATGCTGCGCAAAATACTGGTTGATAGAGTGGCCTTCCGGTGTTTCACCGAGATCCACCCAGTCAGCCCGCTCCACCGCTGCACGGTCACGCTTTTGCAGGAACAGGATGTCAGCAACCACACCCGTATTGGCATTGCGCTGGAACGCATTGTTCGGCAGTCGAATCGCGCCGACCAGATCGGCACGGTTGGCAAGGTACTCACGGACAAAGGAATCCTTCTTATCCATCGTACCGCTGGACGTTACCACGGCTACCACACCGCCCGGACGCACAAGGTCAAGGCTCTTGGCGATAAAATAATCGTGAATGAGGAAATTGTGGCGGTCATACCCCTTATCCGATACTTTGTAATTGCCGAAGGGCACGTTACCCACAACACAGTCAAAGAAACTGTCCGGGAACTGCATTGTTTCAAAGCCCTGCACCGCAATCTTGTTTTTCTGGTACAACTGCTGTGCAATGCGGCCCGAAATGCTGTCCAGCTCCACACCGTACATCCGAATCTTCTCCATGCTGTCCGGCACCAGACCCATGAAATTTCCGACACCACAGGACGGTTCCAGCACATTGCCTTTAGACAATCCCATATTGCCCAGGGCTTCATACATTGCCTTGATGACCGTAGGGGAAGTGTAAAACGCATTCAGGGTACTGGCACGGGCTTCCTTATACTCATCTGCCGTGAGCAGAGACTGCAGTTCTGCATACTCTTTCGACCATTCCGCGTTGTTTTCATCGAACGCCTGCGGAATACCGCCCCAGCCAACATACCGGGAGAGGATTTCCTGTTCCTCCGCGGTAGCCTGCCGCTGCTCTGCATCCAGCGTTTTCAGCAGTCGAATCACTTCCACATTGGCTTTATACTTTGTTTTCGGCCCTCCTGCGCCGAGATCATCGTCCGTAATGCGGAAGTTCATAGGCTCCTGTTTGGGCTGTGCAGGCTGTTCCGTTTCTGCTCCACTGTCCAGCGGAAGATTGTGCTGCCGCCGTGCATGGTTGACCTCTGCCGGGGTCATAGGCTGCTGGATCAGCGGTTCAAGGGCTTCCTCTGCTGCTGCACGGCTGATGGCATCCGTTCGGTTCTGCACATCTGCGATCAGCTGCATCTGTTCCGGCGGGAAGTCGGGATTCAGCAGTTCTTCCAACTCGCCGCCCGATTCTGCCACCGAATAGATCACATCCATCTGCTCCGGGGAAAAATCCTCGTAAGCTACACCAGCATTGTGCAGAGCAGTAAAGACCGTAATTTCCACTGCTTCTTCCATCGGCACATCTGCCTGCTCGTACAGATGCCGAATGTACTCCAGCGGTTCCGTTCGGGAGATCGGATACCGGGCTTCTTTCGCAAGGGTCATGTCCTGCAAGCTGACCGTTCCCTGCTCAAAGTTGACCGAATCCACGCGGAACTCCCGATCGTCCAGTTCAACGATGGTATTGACTGGCAGATATTCCTCTCTGCGGAAATACTTTGTCTGCGCATGGGTTCCATCTTCCTGCTGGCCGGACAGATAGACACTCTCCCCCTGCTTCCAGAGCTTCATTGCCTGTGAAACCCACTGTTCACGCTGAAAACCAGATACCTCAACCTTGCCGAGTGCGGTTTCCTTTTCCAACAGCTTGCTGCCAAGAAGTTCCGAAATGCGCTTTGCATCCTCGCCGTAGAACTCAAAGTTTCCGTACTGCTCATAGCCGACCAGAGCATCCGGGTAGCGCTCTTTCAGTGCGTTATATTCGTTGGCGGCATCCAGTGGCAGGGGCTGCAGCGTCTGCTCCGAATACTTTTCATCTGCAAGAGGCGCATCTTTTTTGGGTTTCTCAACCGCTGCGGCGGTTGACTGCTCTTTCGATTGCGGCTCCTGCTCCATGAAGTCAAACATGGACATCTGCCCCTGTTCAGGAACCGCAATCTCAACAGCCTTCTTCTTTTCCGGGAAAATCGTGTACGTTCCCTCGACATACTGGTGCAGGATAGAGAGGAATTCTGCCTTGCGCTCATATTCTTCGGAATCCATTGGCACAGACAGCAGTGCATTGTCCATCTGCTCCAGAAGTTCCGTTGCTTGTTCAGGGTCTGCCAGCTTTTCGACGAGAGCCTTTCGACCATCTTCATGGTAAAGGTCTTGCGGATAAGGCCGCTCCACTTCGTTCGGCAGATGGTGATAGAAGCCCATCACCCGCATTGCCATCCGCTCGCGCTCATAAGCAGGCATCCGGGAGTAGTCTGCCGGCTTCAAATACTCACTGTCACGGATAAGCTGGTCGATTCGGCCTGCAGCCTGATTCCAGTTCAGATGAACGCTGGCATACGGATTCCCGTATGAGCCACGCTCCAAAGCAATACCCCTGCCATCGTGATCTTCGTGAGAATCGTCTGCCCCGCAGAGTGCATGACTGCTGCCGCCGATTCCGTAATGCCCTTTCAGGAAGTCAGCCCGTTCCTTTTTGTCCTCATGATTCAGAAAGAACGAATAGATTGCCAGCCGACTGTCCGAATAATTGCTGCCCCGTGTGAAATAAGTGTTTATTTCATCTTCCGTGATGAACTTCTTATACTCATTCCAGTGAAAGCCATCCCGCGCCGAGTAGTTCTGATAAGGTTTCGCAAGCTGGTGGAACAGTGCCGCCACCTTATCCGGCTTATAAAAGTGCATCCGCATCAGGTCTTTATCTTCGACGTAGGCTTCCCCCAGCGCGGACAATCTCTCATTGAGATCGGTCAGAAAATCCGTGTCATCCAGCAAGTCTGCCAGCCTGTCTGTCAGTTCCGGGAAACCGCCCCTGAAGATTTCTGTATCCTGAAACACTGCTTCGGCAACGCCATCGGCTAAATCACGCTCCATATAAGCCAATGTCTGCGCGTGTTCCTGTAAGGCATTCTGCCGTGCAGCATCCAGAACTGCCTGCGGTGCGTACTCGCCCTGCCGGAGTAGTTCATGGATACGGTTGCTCACATCCTCCCACGAAAGAAACGCATTGGCTATCGTGCCACCCTTAGCCGTGTCACCTGCCGCAATGCGCAACCCCAAATCATCGAACCAGACCGCATACTTTGCGCCGTCAATTTCAAAGCCTTTTCCTCCCGTGCCGTATTCGTTTTTCACGAACTCCGTGTATTCTTCCGGGGTTTTCTCGACCATAAAATTGTAGATCAGGCGCAGCTGGCCTTTGCTGCGGTTGCTGCCCGTGCGCAGAACTTCATCAACAACATCGGAATCCAGTGCAATCTCGTCCGCATACCGCGCCCGGATCGGTTCTTCGATGGCACGGATCTGCTGTTCCACGGTCGGCAGATCAGGCAAAGAAAAAGCAGAGGCAATTTCTTCCTCTGCTTCGCTCAAATCCTGTTCCGTTGTCGGTTCAGTTAATTGTACACCAATTCCTTCAAGACGATCTCCTCGGCCATCGTCGTCAGGTTGTTCTGGTGCGCCGCCCATGCCAGCGGGTCCTTCTCCTTGCTCGGTGCCGGAAACTTCTCGTTCAGGCTGTCCAGCAGTGTTTCCACCCGGCTCTCCGCTGCTTCCTCGATCTGCGCCAGATGCTGGTTCAGCCTGCCGCTCATCAGCATACTCTGATACCAGTTCTTTCGGTTCTCTTTCAGGTACGTCCTGCGCAGCATCCCGTACTTCCCGATGATCTGCGGCTCGTCCTTCACGGCCAGATTTGGGAACAGATAATCTCCCTTGCGGTAATACGTCAACTCCATTTTCTTGTCCTCCTTTGGTCGTGTTTTCTCCGGTTTCACGCTTTAATGTGTTAAAGTCCGTATTGGTATTATACAAGCTGTCAACGGATTTTTCAAGCTGCTGCGTGATTTCTTTTTTGTAAATTTTCAACATCTCTCGGCCAATGTCAAAAAGAACCGCTTCGCACTGTTCGGAAACCGCGTTGCCAAGGAACGACAGCACCGGCAGCTTGTTGAAATCCACAATGCGGATAAAATCATCATCGTCCAGCACATCCATAGGCTCCTGCCCGCAGCGGCGGGAAAGCGTATAGAAAATACTGTTGGTCATCAGTTCCCGGAAGCGGACACGGATGTTATCTTCGTCCAGTTCTTCCAGAAAAGTATCCGCCACCTCATAGGCCAGACCGTCCATCGCTTCATCCAGATTGTCGGCGGTCAGCTGCTGTGCCAGTTCCATCAGGGCGGTGTTCATGCTGTCTGTCTGGGATAAACCATAGGTATCTTCCAGATGGTCTAAGATAGCCTGCTCATGCTCGTGGCTGTCCAGATTCCATAAGAGCGGTGTTTTTCCGCCGCGCGCCAGATGGGTGTCAGCAATATCGAACACATACCGCAGCCTGGTACGCGGTCCGGTATCATCCAGAAGCGCGATGCCTTTTGCGCCACGGTTGACCCATCGGCTCATTTTCTGATTCCAGAGTTCCAGTTCTGCGCAGGCGGTTGCATCGGGCCGCTGCGCGTGGATCAGGAGCGCATCGGTGAACGAATAGCGATACAGCCGCGCCGCCACATCCAGATAACTCATCCAGTCCTGTGGCGAGTTACTGACATACCGGGCGTTCTGCTGCGCCAATTCTCGAATATCGTTAATCTGTGGCAAGGGTCAAACCTCCTTTACGTTTTCGTTTTCATCGGTGTTTTGGGAAATTCCAGACTGTACTGTGCGCGACCCTCTTCGACGCGCATCACAAGGTCAGCGGCGAATGTCTTATCTTTTCGCGGAATAAAAGTCTTTTACATGGGTGCGGCCTTTCTTCAAAAGGTCTGCCGCCATCTTCTTGTCCAGCGTTTTTCTCATGTTGGACAAGTATCTGCTTTCTTTCCAGAGAGCAAATTTGCAGCTGCGGTCTGCACAACAAAAGCTGAGCTTACTCTCATGTACAGGGTTTCCGCAGACCGGGCAGCTTCCTACGCTTACCTTATTATGATGGGGAGCTGCCGCGACGGTAGGAATCTGCCGGAGGTCAGCCAGCATCTTATCGATCAGTCCATGGATGCCCTGCATAAAATCATGGGGCTTGATCTCACCGCGCTCCATCAAAAGCAGCGCATTTTCCCACTCGGCTGTCATGCTGGCTGATTTCAGATAGTCCGGGATATTGCTGATTGCGGCTACGCCGTCCTCCGTGGGAATCATCTGCTTGCCTTTACGCTGCACATAGCCGGAGGATACCAGCTTTTCCAAAATCGCAGCGCGCGTTGCAGGGGTTCCCAGACCTTTCTTCTCCGTGTCCTTTTCAAATTCCTTGTTGCCTGCTGTTTCCATGGCCGACAGCAGGGTATCTTCGGTGTAGACTTTCGGCGGTGAAGTAAAGCCCTGCTTTTTCTCCGCCCGTACCACCGGAATAACCATCCCCTGTTCCAGATCGTTCGGAAGTGACGCATCCTTGTTCTTCTCCGGCTCCACAAGCGGAACAGGTTTTGCAGTATAACCAGGCTGCAGAACATCCTTATATTTTGCCGTGAAGTTCCTGCCCTGGCAGCACACTGTTACCAGCACATCCTCATAGATGAACGGCGGCTGCACAGCCTGCACCAGTTTCCAGATGATAAGCGAAAGAATCTTCTGCTTGGTTTCGGACAACTTTTCCTTATTACACTTTGCGCCCTGCATCGTCGGCAGGATTGCGTGGTGGTCTGTGACTTTGCTGTTATTGATAACGCAGCTCACATCCACAGTCTGGCCATCCAGTGCCAGTACCAGAGATTCCACTGTCTTGCACATATCCTCGGTCACAAACTGGCTGTCCGTTCTGGGATATGTCACCAGCTTTTCTTCATACAGTTCCTGCAATGCCTGCAAGGTCTGGCTTGCAGGCAGACCATAATAGCGGTTTGCTTCACGCTGCAAGGTCGTCAGGTCATACAGCTTCGGGGGCTTCTTTTCTACCCTCTTGTGCTCGATGCTGCCAACCACGGCGCACTGCCCATCGCAAGCAGCCTGCATAGCATCTGCATCCTGCTCCTTCGCCATCTGTTCTGATACCGCAACCATGCCACCACAGGACAGTTCCACTTTATAATAAGGCTCCTTTACAAAGTTCTGGATTTTGTTCTGCCGTTCGGTCAGCATCGCCAGCGTCGGGGTCTGCACCCGGCCAATGGACTGCTTTCTGCCGTACTTTTTTGTGAAAGCGCGAGTGCCGTTCATGCCGATCAGCCAGTCCGCTTTTGCCCTGCACTCGGATGCTGCAAACAGTTTGTCATAGGCCGCGCCATCTTTCAGGTTTTCAAAGCCCTGCTGGATGGCGGTATCCTCCATGCTGCTGATCCACAGCCGCTTGATGGGGAGTTTGCTTCCGGCAAGAGCATACACACGGCGAAAAATCGCTTCACCCTCGCGTCCGGCGTCGCAGGCGTTCACCACATAATCAAATTTCTTGCTGCGGAGCAGTTTACGCAGAACATTGAACTGCGGCTTCTTGGTATTGTGTACCAGCAGTTTCCACTCAACAGGGAGAATCGGCAAATCCTCAAAACGCCAACTTTCATAGCGTTCATCGTAGTGTTCCGGGGCTGCATACTCTGCCAGATGCCCCAGACACCAGCTTACCACGCAATCCCCACCCTCCAGATACCCGTCCTCCTGCCGATATGCGCCGATCACTTTTGCAATTGATTTCGATACGCTCGGTTTTTCTGCAATCACCAGATATTTCAAATTTTTCCCTCCTTCGCAAAAAGCAGGGATAGCCTTTCGACTACCCCTGCACCCTCACATTACGGTTTTACTCCTGCTGGCCGTCCTCATTCACAGTCGCAAGGCTCTGGTCAGTTTCCAAATTTTCACTCTGCGGCGTTTCTTCTTTCGGCTTCGGCTTATAAATGTAGAAGTAGAAGAAAGCACCTGCGCCGCCCAGCGCAGCCACGAATACCAGCAGCAGAATCTTATTCATGCCGCCGCCCGATTCCTCTTTCGGTTCTTCGATTTCCACATCCGGGGTAGGTTCAGGTTTGGTTTCGGGCAGAACTACCGCAGGCGTTTCTTCTTCCCGCTTGCCGTTCCGTTCTTCATCGTCCAGAAACTCCTGCAAATCGTACTCGTCGATCATCGAGAGCATATAGACGTTTTCGCTGTTCCGCGCCCGGTCGATCACCAGAAAGAATGTGTTGCCGCCCTTGGTCTTGACCGTGAAGAACTCCTTGCTGGGGTCATCTACGATGTTGTCCTCCACCTCGCCGTTGCCTGCGATGGTGAACGGGATCTTTTCTGCCTCCGTCGGCTCTGCCTCCTCAATCACCTGTGTCGGTTCCTCCGTCACCTCAGTGGTGTCCACAAAGGCAAAGGCCGGGGTCGAAAAGCCCACCGCCATCAGCAGGGTCAGAATTGTGCTGGGGATAACAACTCCCAGCCGTTTAAGCATCTTTTTCAATCGCTTCCTCCGTTTCTGCTTCCTCCGAAGCGTTGTTTACAGCGGTCAGGAACGTCACATTGCCCGCCTGAATGTTGTCCAGCAGAGCCAGCAGTTCGCGCCCGCCCATCTTGGTGCTGCGGATGGCACGAATGATCTCGCTGTCCTCTTCCTTTTTCTGTGCTGCCCGGATGGTTCTCAGCCGTTCTTCCAGTTCCGCGATCTGCTGCTCCGTCTTTTCGGCTTCATCCAGATATTTCTGTAATTTTTTGCCCATCGGCCCTCCTTTCAGTTGATGCGGCCAAAGCCTAAGAAGTGGCTCTGCCAGTAGGTCGAATTGATGCTGGTGTAGGAAATGGGGTCACCGCAGTGAATCATCATCCCATCACCGACATAGATGCCAACGTGCGACGCGCCAGCAGTGTTATAGGTTTTCTCGAAGAAGATCAAGTCACCAGGCTGTGCATCCGCAGGAGAAACATAGCTGCACTTTCCGCGCAGACCGTTGGCTGTTGTACGCCCAACGCTCCACCCATTGCCGCTGTTATTGATGACCCAGCAAACGAAGCCAGAGCAGTCAAAACTGGTGCTTGGGGAACTTCCGCCCCACACATACGGCATACCAAGATACTTTTCAGCTTCCGTTATCATCTTTGCGAACTTTTCATCTGAAAGGGCTTCCGAGGGAATGTCGTACTTGAAGCCGCCGGAGCCACCAGCACCGCCGCCCGTGCCAATACTGCCCGTTGTGCCGCCGCTGTAAGTCGGTGATCCTGCGCCAAACAGTTCGGGGCGGTTGCCGTAGGTCAGGTTGTAGGCATCGTATCGTCCGGTCTGCTTCCGGTTCATGTTCTTCCGCGCGATGGTATCAAAGCCCTTATTTTTCAGCAGGACATTGAGGATTTTGTACTCATACTCCACTTCTTCCTGATAGGTATAGGTTTCCATGCTGACGTTTCCAAAAGCGTCTATCGTTGGCCGAACCCCTACTCTGGTTTCCATGCGAGTGCGAATCTCTATCGTTTCCCACACTTTCAGGAGATACTGCTGCTTGAACAGTTCCTTGATAACAGGCTTGACCTGTCCTCTGGTGAACTGCTCATAAACCGCAGTCAGATGGGAAATAAGCTGATACGGGTCATGCCCGATCTCATCCAGCTGATAGCGGTATTCATCGTAGCCCGGATGGGTGGATTCCATCTGCCGAATCTGCTTATCCAGTTCTTTTTCCAGTTCCAGATAATCTTCTTCAGCACCTTTCATGTCGGCATCCTTGCTGGGATAGGTCGTTCCCACAAAGGTACTGCCTGTTCCCTGAATTGCTGCACCGCAGCTTGAAAAGGCTCCCAGCATGACCATCACCAGAAGGATGCCAACACCAATACCGACCCACAGGGTTTTATTCTGCGCGACGATCTCCTGCACCGCCGCCTTCGCTTTCTCCGTAATGGTGTTTGTTGCCGCTGCTGCCTGCTTGCTGGCGGCAGTTCCGGCTTTCTGGCCGCGCTTGGCGGCTGCATAAGCATCCTTATACTGCTTTTTCTGGTAAAACTTCGCACCGACTGTTTTTGCTTCACCTCCTGCGGCAGTCGGTGGCGGCTGGGGCTGTTTCTTTTTCAGCGGTGGTCCTACTGCATTTTCTGCCGTGCCGCCCTCACTCTCAGAAAATTTCAGGCGGCTGGATTTCTGATCCTCGCCACCTCTTTTCTCCGCTCTGGCAGATTTGTCTTTGGGCTTTTTCCTGCCTTTGACAAAGTGGTGCAGGCGTTCGGCGGCTTCTTCCGACTTGTGAGCAGCTTCCACGCCGGAATTGTCCTTTTCTACCTGATGTACTTTCTGATGGGCGAACCCGGTGGCGGTATCCACTCCTTTCTTGGCCACCTTCTTAACGCCCATCCCCATGCCACGGACAATGCCGCCTTTTTCATCTTCAAAAGAAAGTCGGCCTTTCTTTGTGGGCGGCTCTGCATCCGATTTCGCAGACACATCTTTCGGCTTACCATCCTCCTGATGGGCTTTATAATAGTCTGCGCTCTGCTTGGCGGTACTGTGATGCCGGGGTGCATCCTCCTCCCCGTCCCCAGCATCCATGCACCGTTCTTCTTCCACGATAGTTTCTTCATCTGTTTCCTTTTCCGCAGTTTCTTTTGCCGAATCTTCCTTCTCCGGCTTTTCTTCTGCGGTTGCGGACTTCTGTTCCCCGGTGCGGAGGTTTTCATCCACCAGACCATCCTTGGTCATTTTCTGGACGATTTTATCTCTGCCCCGAAACTTTTTGTCTGCTATGGAAATCACCTCCTTCCGGCTGGAGCCGTCATGCGAGCAGGGCTGCGTGGGTTTCCCACTTATCAAGCACCTGCTCCAGCTTCCGGGCAAAAGCGATCAGACGGGCGTTCACTTCCTCACGGTCAAGATAACCGTGGGCTTCCATGTGAAAGCCGGCAGTCAGTTCATCGGCCAGTGTGCCAACGGCATAGAAATCTTCCAGCACCGTATGCACCACCGATTCTTCATCGTGGAAGTTGAGCGGCTCCACCTCACCAAAGGGCGGGCCGGAATCGCTTTCGTGCAGCTCCATGTCAGAGTGATGATGAATCTTGCGGCTCAGTCGGTCAAAAATATTCGATGTGTTCATGCTTCTTTTTTCTCCTTATATTTTCCCATCTCATTGGGCTTGGTGGTCATAAGGCTGTACAGTTTCAGCGAAGTGTCGAACTTATCCTTGAACGGGATAATCGTGTTGCCATAGAACAGCAGCCCCTCGCCCTCGTTGCTGTTCGTCACATAGGAAAGCTGGAACGGCGAGATATTCAGCTGCTTTGCAAGGATTTGTCGGTCGCCGGATGCCTGGTTGAGCATATAAATAAAATCGCTGTTCTCGAAGATGTTCTCGATTTCCCGGCTGGCCAGCAAATCCTTAATGTTCTGCGTAATTCCTGTCGGTACACCGCCCCATTTTCGGAACCGCTTCCAGATTTCGACGCTGTATGCAGCGGTCTGTTCCTCTTTCAGCAGGAGGTGGAACTCGTCTATATAGTACCGGGTGTTCTTTTTGCTGTTGCGGTTGATGGTAACGCGGTTCCAGACCTGATCCTGGACGATGAGCATCCCCAGTTTTTTCAGCTGTTTGCCCAACTCTTTGATATCGAAACAGATAATTCTGTTATCCAGTTGCACATTGGTCTGGTGATTGAACACTCGCAGCGAACCATTGACGTAGATTTCCAATGCCGTGGCGATACGCTGCGCCTGCCGTTCCTTCTGCTCCCGCAGGCAGTAGTACAGATCACCGAGCGTCGGCATATTCTCCGGCTTCGGGTCGTTCAGATACTTCTGGTAGACCAGCGGCAGACAGCGGTCAATGACCGACTTTTCTTCCGGCTCCATGCCATCCCGTGCGCCCATGATCAGTTCACACAGGGAAAGAATAAAGTCCGATTTCATGCCCAGCGGGTTATCATCGTCCGCGTAGTTCAGGTTAATATCCATCGGGTTGATGTAGTCCTTACTGGTGGACGAGATATGGATAACCTGACCGCCCAACGCTTCCACCAGCGGATAATACTCTCCCTCCGGGTCTGCAACGATAATATCGTCCGTTGTGGTAAAGAACACATTGGTGATTTCACGTTTTGCGCTGAATGACTTACCGCTTCCCGGTGTGCCAAGAATCAATCCATTCGGGTTTTTGAGCTGTTTACGGTCTGCCATAATCATGTTGTTGGACACCGCGTTTAAGCCGTAATAGAGGGAATCGCCCTCCATGAAAAGCTCCTGCGTCGTAAACGGGACAAAAATCGCGGTGGAAGTGGTCGTCAGTGCGCGCTTGATGGGAACGAGATTATTTGCCAGCGGCAGGCTGCTCATAAGGCCCTGTTCCTGCAAATAATCCAGACGGTTCAGAGTGCAGTTGAACTTCTGCGCGATACCAGCAGTCTGAAACACAGCACTATCCAACTCCTGTTTGGTCTTGGCTGTATTAAGGAACAGCACCGTAACAAGGAACATACGCTCATTGCGGCTCTGCAGATCATCCAGAATCTTCTTGGCCTCGCCACCATAAGTTGCAAGGTCACTCGGAATAATTTCCATATCATAACCAGACCTCACAGCTTTCTTCTGTTCCTCGATTTTCATACGATCCAGGTCGGTAATTTTGCCCTTGATCAGTTTGATTGCTTTCAGCTGGTCTACCGACTGCACATGAATGCTGACCACCAGATTTTTGTCCATGTCCAGAAACTCGGCCAGCACCTTATCCGTCAGTTCCGGGGCAAGGATGTTCAGATAGGATGCAGCACCATAGGTGTCACCCATCATAAAGTCCTTGCCGCTTTTGAACAGGAAACTGGTCGGGGCAATGAAGTCCTTAGTGGTCATACCGCTCTGCAGGATGCGGTCATAGCTGAAATCGAACTTCTGCTGTTCTTCCTGATGAAAGGTTTCGTACATGATCTGCAACCGTTCCACGCCGTTCAGCGGGTAGGCTTTCACGCCCAGCACCTTGAAATTATTGAGAATATCGGTTTCGATACGCTCCAGCCGGGGCTTTGCTTCCCTGACACTCTTTGCTTCGATACTGAACGTGATGTACTTCGTCCGAACCAGACCGTTATTGCCCTTGGCAAGCTGCTGTTTCAACATCTGCGCATATTCCATACGCACATCGTCAAACGCGTCATGCTGCGGCTCGATCTGGATGACCTTGTTGTACTCGCTCATGTCACTCTTATGGTTGATGAACGACAACTGAAAGCGGATACTGGCATCGAAGTAGTTGAGGAAATCGCACCAGCTTTCAAAGATGGTGTTTTTATCCTCGTTCTGTGCCAACTGATAGTTGATGTCGTAGAATCGGACGGTTTTGGAATACAGATGTTCCTCCACCCGGCAGATACCGTCGCGCCCCATTTCCAAATACGGAATGGAACGCTGCACGGTGAGCCGCTGTTCCTTTTCGTTCCTTTCGGGTTTCCGAAAGAACTTCTGGAAGAAGCCGCCCGGCTGCGATTTCTTCTTCGGTTCACTTTTTACCAAGGAAGCCTCCTTTCTTCTGGATCGGTACTGCGGTTTCCAGTTCCCGCTCATACAGATTTTCGATTTCATAGCGGCGTACCGCAGGACGTTTGAAGCGGACACTGATGAAATTCGTCAGGATGGTTTCAAGGTGCATCCCGTTTTTCTCATACAGCGCAAAGAAAAACTCCGGCAGCATCAGGAGCACCATGCCTGCCGCTGCATTGCTGGTTCCCAGCGTGTCGCGCATAAGAAAATAGAACGGAACGCCAATGCCTGCTGCAAACCCCATACACACTAGCTGGCGTTTCGTCAGGTTCAGAAAGACCTTATTCTTCACTTTGGAAAGGTCTTTGGGAATCGTTACATAGGCCATTTATCACCAGAACAGCCAGACCGCCGCCGGGAAACGGCGTTGTCTGCTGTCTTTTCCTTTCATTGGATTTTCCCGGATTTAGTGACTGCCGAAGATCTGTTTGGACAGACTTCCCGTTTTGAGCAGCGAGAAGCAAAGAATCACCGTGTAGGCCATCGTGCCGAACAACGCCGAGTGAATATCCGAAGATACCCGGATGCTGCCGATAAGGGCTGCATAGATTGCCACGCAGACCATCATCAGGAACGCCTGAAATGCCAGCGCGAACAGCCCTCGGAAGTAGTTCGTACCCACATGACCCCATTCACGGTTACTCATGGTTGCAAACGGAATTGGAGCAAGCGAAGTGTAGAGGTATATTTCTATCATTCTGCCGTACATTATCACTGTGATGACCACTGACAGAATTTTCAGACACCAGCTTACAACAAGGGTTTCCAATGCCAGCGTCACCAGTTCGCCAATCGCCATCGTTGCCATTGCCGCCTGCATCTGCATGGAAAGAGAACTAATATCAATGGCGGTATTGCCACGGATAATGCCGGAGGAAGAATTTACCACCGACTGTCCAATGTCAAATACCGCCATTGCAATATCGAACGTATGACTGACGAGATAGACTGCGATCCACATCTTCACGAAATACTTGAAGAACATCCAGGTGTCCACATCGTGCAGATTGTTCCGTTCCGTCAGCATCGAGATCAGCTCATAGCAGAGGATCAGCGTAATGATGATTCCTGCAATGGGGATCACCACCGAATCCGAAATGTTACGGATCATGCTGAAAATGCTGCTGTTCCACCCTTGCGGTGTCTGCCCGACCTGAGCAGCGATTTCACTGGTCTGTTGGTTGACCGCTGTGAACATCGTACTCAGGTTGGACTCCACCATGCCGGAAAGAAGTTCCCTCATCCATTTTTCGATTGCTGCGAAAATATTATCGAACAATGGCGGGTTTTCCTCCTATCGCTTGTTGATTAGCCGAACAGACCAGAGAGCAGCGGGATCAGCTGGGTGCCGATGAGAATGACACCGCCGCCGGACATCAGCTGTTTTATCCCCAATTAGGTGTAAAACTCTGCTCGATGGCGGGCGGCGGCGTACAAAAAATCTATATGGTGTTTTTAAGAGAACCGTCCCGGCGGGACAGGTCAGGCAGTGACCTGTTCCACCTCCGGGATGGGTTTGAGATTAAAATGAATTTCGATAGAAATGTGTCTTGTTTTATCTTCGTCAATGCGCTCATGCACGACGATTTCTTTGATTAAGCGGTTGAGGGTGGCTGCGTCCAGCTCTGTGATATTGGCGTATTCCTGAATGGCTTCCACCCATTGTTTTGCGTCATTGGCAAGCTGGACTTCATCGGACAGCCGCTTTCTGCCCTCGGACACTTTTGCTTTAAGCTCCGCTTGCTCGGTCTGTGTCTTTTCCAGCATGGTGTTGAAATTCTGTTCACTGATACGCCCTGCAATCATATCCTCATAAAGCCGCATTACCATTTTGTCCAGAACCTCAATCCGTTCCTCGTCCCTTGTAAGGGAGCGTTCCATTGCTTCCCGCTGTTCCCGCTGCTCGGCTTCACAGGTATTGGTCAGGCGGTCGGCAACCGCTTCCCCGTCCATCAGGGCAGCTCTGGCACATTCCCGGATTTTCCGCAGCACATGGCTGTAAAGGGTGTCATAATCAATCCGGTGCTGGGTGCAGTGGTTCTTTCCAAAGGCATTGTAGGTCTTGCAGGAATAAATCTGCTGGGGATGTTTTGCGTTTGTGTAGCGTATCGTCAGCGACTTCCCACACTCGCCGCATTTTATCAGTCCGGCAAACAGGCTGATTTCATTGGTCTGCCCCGGACGCTGGCGGGATTTCAGCTTGTTCTGCACAATGTCAAAGCTCATGCGGTCAATCAGCGGTTCATGCTGTCCCTCCACCACAATCCAGTCCTCCGGCTTCTTTTCCCCAATCGTGCCGATTTTGAAACGGTAGTCCTTTTTCTGGGAAGCAATCGCCCCGGTGTAGACGGGATTCATCAAAAGGTCTTTGATAACGGAGAAGTCCCACATATACCGCCCGTTTTCCGGGTCTTTCTTTTCCCATTTGGTGCGGGTATTGCGAAGCCCCCGTTCCCGGTTCCACCATGTGGGGCAGGGGATTTTTTCTTCCTCCAGCCGTCTGCGGATATAGTTCGGACCATGACCGTTTAGGGCATATCCGAAAATCAGCCGCACAATCGGGGCGGTTTCCTCGTCAATGAGCAGATGGTTTTTGTCCTCCGGGTCTTTCCGATACCCGAACGGGGCAAGACACCCGGTAAACTGTCCTTTCTGCGCTTTCAGAAGATAAGAGGAATGGACTTTCTTGGAAATATCCTTGCTGTACATCTCGTTCAGGATATTCTTGAACGGGGCAATATCGTTGTTATCCCGCAGGGTGTCGATACCGTCATTCATGGCGATATAGCGGACACCGTTTCTTGGGAAAAAGTCCTCAATCAAATGCCCGGTTTGCAGATAGTTACGCCCCAGTCGGCTGAGGTCTTTCGTGATGACAAGGTTGATTTGCCTGCGCTCAATGGCTCTCAACATTCTCTGTAAATCAGGACGCTCCATATTAAGACCTGTGAAGCCATCGTCCTGATAGACTGCCACAACCTCCCATCCCTGCTTTTCGCAGTATTTTTCCAGCATATCACGCTGGTTTGCGATACTGGCACTTTCGCCTTGCAGGTCATCGTCCTTTGACAGCCTGCAATAGACCGCTGCACGATACCCTCCGGCAAGTGCCGAACCGATTGTTCTGTATTCCATTTCGTTCATCATAGCCATTTACCCACACAATCCAGACGGTATCTGGCTCTTTTGAACCTCATCTTCATTATACTTCATATCTTTCTTTTTAGCAAGATATTCTTCTGTATTTGTTTTGCCGTATTTCTGGGAAATCAGGCTGACGAACACATCGGTTGCGTCCAGCTCCCCGTCAAACACAGTAGTCACATGAATCTCTGTTTTGTTTTTTGCCATAGGCAGTTATCCTCCATACATGAAAATAGCCAGACAGAGGGTGTCGGCAACGAAGTCCGGCAACGGGCTTCAA
>OGNI01000502.1_pt1 | contig 29204 bp, 16 predicted proteins | sample 1573421 | NCBI WGS metagenome assembly OGNI01 (sample SAMEA2581928, study PRJEB24529) | metagenome | biome: Human gut stool | place: China | collected 2011
CCATATTTCTGACTTATTATCTATAAAATATTGAGTAATAATCGGTTGTAAATACAAAAATAGTTTGATTGGCTTTATCTATATTCCTGCTCATATCTTATTGATAACTAACCCAGCACGGAGTCATGTTTTGAAGTTCATTATCCTTAACTAAGGATATAAATGTTTTAAATGCTGATAAAAAATAATTACGTTCAAACTCACCAACTTTACTGGTTTTTAAATTTGTTCTTTCATCAAGAGTTGGTAGATCAAGAATTTCAGATAATTCTTTTTGACTTGTGGGCATAGTTGAAATATACTTCGAGATAGATGTAGCTAATTTTTCATATTTACTATTTTGAACATCTTCATTTAATTGCGTTCCCAAAATACCAAAAATTTCTTGTGAGCAAGCAGTTACAAATGCAGCTCTTGCTGGTTGAGAGCTAAATATCGAAAGTCCTGTTTTATATTTCTTTAATTCAATTTCTGTGACAGGATTGGTTAAGTTTGAAAAAGCCTTATCTAATTCTACTAAAAGTGATGAAACACCTATAAAATATTTCATAAAATTTTGATTTCCACTTGTTTCAGCAATATCTAACCTTGTAAATTCTTCTGCTAACTCTGCTTGTAAGTCTATAGAAACTCTTCTTGAACCAAATAGCATGAATAATTCTACAAAATGGCTTGCCTGATACATTCCAGCTTTTTTTCTTCTAGATTCTTCATCGGTATCTATTAAATCCAAACCAGGTATATTATCCTTTAACTCAGATATGAATTGTGAGAAAACTACATTAAGCTGTCGTTTGAGATTCCAAGGTATTTGTCCTGAATTTAAAACAAGCATTCTATATACTAAACTATTAGAAGAATGAGAAATCCAAAGTTCTAATCTGATTTGGTAGTTTTTATCAATAGTCCCTTTGTCTTTAGCTTCAATTAGGGCTGTTGTTCTTTGCATTCCATCTATAATACTCAAATTTTCATTGTCTAAATCATTCCAAAAAGAATTTAGAGATTCAGAATCATTTATATTTAAGTTTTCAAATTTCTCATTAGAAACTCTTACTCCTATTACGATAGGAGGTATAACACTATTTTTCTCAATATCTTCTACAAGGCGTTTTCTTATGCGTTGAGCTGATTTTGTTTTTAAAGGAGAACGTTGACCTTGTATACCGCCTCTATTTTTATATGCATTATTGATTATTTTTAAATACTCTAAAGCATCTATTTTAGCTAACACAGAAAAACATTCAACTCTGTTATCTCGTAAATTATCTAAGTATACCATATTGACAAATTTAAAAGTCTAATTAAATTTATTATAAGCCATATTTGCAAATATAGTGAAATACTATTTGTATTCCTATGATTATTACAACTTTTACGCATCACTGGTATATTATAGTGGTTTTACTCAATACTAAAGTATGAGTGGAGCCGCTTTTTTTGTGCCCGTATGCGGGGAAAACGGGATTTATGGAAGAAAAATAAGGAAAATCATTCCCTACTATGGAAATACTATGGATTGTGCCTGCGTGGAGTTGCGCACCTTTGCAGCGTAACCAATACGGAAGGATATGGAAATAATAACGATGGACAATGAGGTCGTGAAGACGATGATGGAGAAGATAGACCGCATAGCGGACTATGTTTTCAAGAAAGACAACGTGCCGAAGGAGGAAGCGGAAATCCTGCTGACGAGCGAGGAGGCGGCGGACCTGCTGAAAATCAGCACGAGGACACTGCAACGGATGCGAAAGGACAAGACTATTCCCTACATGATGGTGAGAAGCAAGTGCCGGTACAGACTGACGGATCTGGAGGAATGCGTGAGACGGAAAATCGTACACTGCAATCCCAAGACGCTGGAGGAGTTCAAGCATAACTACCTGATGACAAGAAAGGAGGCGGATGATGGAAGGGATTGGTAAGGAAATGTTCGAGGAATGGATGAAGCGCCTCATGGAACGGATTGACCGGCTGGACAGCATCATATCGGTACTGATAAACAAGGAAGCGGCAGGCGTGAAGTACATGGACGGAGAACGGCTGTATGACAATCAGGACCTGTGCGAGATGCTGAGAACGAGCAAACGGTCGTTACAGCGGTTCCGCAGCGAATACGGACTGCGTTACCAGAAAATCAGCCGCAAGACCTACTACAAGGAATCGGACGTGCTGGAGTTTATCAGCCGGAACATGGAAGAGGTGACGCTGGACGGCAAAAAGTTGCTGAAAGTGAAGGAAGGAACGGGAAAGAAAGCTCTGGGCAAAACGGCGAAAGGGAAAAAAGGAGGCAGAAGGAATACCGGGACTGACAAACGCACGTAAAACGGAGGCGAAAAGAGAAACCGGAAGTGGATGGTGAACCGGATGTAAACGGGAAGCTGAGAGTGTGCCTGATGCGAACCAGGACTGAAAGGTGAACGGGAAACCGGAACGAAAAGAAAAACAGACCTGCACGGGAATACCGGCTGGACTATCATCAAACAAAAAAAAATCAATCAATGGAACAGAAAAAGAAAAAGGAAGAGGACGTGCTGGTTGTCCGCGACGAGAAGACGGGCGAAATCAGCGTGGTTGCCGGACTGGACGGCAAAGGTTATCCCAAGAGGATACCGCCGAAAGCGGAGCACTCGCAGGAGTTTTTGCGTTTTGACCGCCACGGAGATGCGATAGACAATTTCTTCAGGAACTTCTACCGCCAGTGCAAGGAACCGACGCGCTTCGGTTTCTACAGGGTGGCAGCGGACATGGTGGAAGCACTGCTTCCGGTTATCAAGGACCTGCTGAGAGACCCATCGGCAAACGCAGAACTGCTCGCTCCGCACAAGGTGGATACATCGGCGTACCAGCAAGCTGAGGAACAGCAGGCAACGGAGGAGGCGAAAAAAGAAAATGCCGAGACGGAGACTGAGGAACAACAGGCTACGGAAGAGGTGAAAAAGGAAAATGCCGAGACGGAGACTGAGGAACAACAGGCTACGGAAGAGGTGAAAAAAGAAAATGCCGAGATGGAGACTGAGGAACAACAGGCTACGGAAGAGGTGAAAAAAGAAAATGCCGAGACGGAGGCTGTGGAACAGCAGGCTGCGGAGGAAGCAAAAAGAGAAAATACGGAAGAAGACAATGTGGAACAACAAACAAATGAGAAAATGGAAGAAATGAAACAGAAAAATCAGGAACAGCAACCGCAGGCAGCGGAAACGCAGGCGGTACAGGGACAGGAACCGGCACAGGACGGGCAACCGCAGGCGAAGACGCAAAGACCGAACCTGATAGCGGACGGCGACGTGGACTGGAAGGAACTGGAACGGTTCGGGGTGAAAAAAGAGAATCTGTCTGAAAAGGACATGAAAGCTTTGATGAACTATGGCAAGACAAATCTGGTGACGGTGAACCCGACCTTCAGCGGTGATAGCTACGAACTGCAAGCCCGCCTCTCGTTCCAGAAGACGGAAGACGGGGCATTGAAGCTCACTCCCCACTTCGTTCGTCACGAGCCGAGGCTTGACATTCCCCATAACGGCTATACCTTCACAGATGAGGACAAGAAGAAACTGAAGCAGACAGGCAATCTGGGCAGGCTGGTGGATGTGGCGGATACGAAAACCGGTGAGATGCGTCCGTCGTACATCAGCATCGACCGCCTGACGAATGAAATCGTGGACATTCCGGCAAGCAAGGTACGCATTCCGGACAGAATCGGACTGACGGAACTGTTAAAATCGGAACAGGACATCCTGCGTGCAGGACTGGCACTGCCCAAGGAGGTAACGCTGAAGAACGGGCGCAAGTTTGAAGCCGTGTTGCAAGTGAGTGCGGAGAAACGCGACGTGGAGTTTGTGCCGGAATATCTGTGGCAGGGGCAATCGCAGCGACGTGGAAACGGACAGGAGAAGAAACAGCAGAACCCGGAAGCCCCGGATGCTCCCGGACAGCAGCAGAAGGAAGCCGGGAGTCAGGAGAACGGACAACGGCGTAACCGCTCGTGGACGAACGAGGACGGCAGCATCCGCCCGATAGGGAAATGGAAGGACGACATATTTACCGAACAGCAGAAGGCAGACTATGTGGCGGGCAAGACCGTGGTGCTCGCCAATGCGAAGGACGACCAAGGACAGCCCTGCACGAAATATCTGAAGTTCAACCGCGAGAAAGGCAGACCGCTGACCTATTCGGAAAACCCCGACCTCGCGCAGACCGTCGCCCCGTCGAATGAGAGCCGCACGCAGCTCGCCGTGAACAACGAGGGCAAGACCAACGAGGCGACCAAGCACCTGAAGGAGCCGCTTACGCAGGGACAGACCGCCCCGAAGGACGACGCCCAGCAGAAGCAGCAGACGAAGAAATCCAAAGGCATGAAGGTTTCCTGAGTGCCGCCACTGAATCCATAAAAAATTAAAAGAGAATAAACAACGGAATGAAACGGGGCTTCATGCGCCATGCCCTGCATATCCCACGGACACCGGCGTACCCCGTTCCATTCCACAAGAAACAATAGTATCAACGACTAAAACAGGAAATATATGATTACCATACTGGCAGAAAAACCGAGCGTGGCGCGTGAGATAGCACGCATCACCGGAGCGACAAGAAAAGAGGAAGGATATTATACGGGAAACGGCTACCATGTGACATGGGCATTGGGGCATCTGGTGCAACCCGCCCTGCCTGACGGGTACGGCTTCAAGGGCTTCCGCAGGGACAGCCTGCCCGTGATACCGGAAGAGTTCATGCTGATTCCCCGACAGGTAAAGACGGACAAGGGCTATAAGGCGGACGCGGCAGCGGTGAAGCAGATAAAGGTGATAACGAAGCTGTGGCAGGAAAGCGAGGGCATCATCGTGGCAACGGACTGCGCACGCGAAGGGGAACTGATATTCAGATACCTGTATGCCTATACGGGCTGTACGCTGCCCTTCCGCCGACTGTGGATAAGCTCGCTTACGGACACTGCCATCCGCAAGGGATTGAAGGAACTGAAGGACGGGCATGAATATGACGACCTGTATCTGGCGGCAAAGGCACGCAGCGAGGCGGACTGGCTGGTGGGCATCAACGGCACGCAGGCGCTGACCGTCGCCGCCGGGCGGGGAACGTATTCCGTGGGACGCGTACAGACACCCACGCTGGCAATGGTCTGCAAGCGGTACCGGGAAAACAGACGCTTTACGCCGGAGCCGGTACACCAGCTGCATTTCTCCGTGCCATCGGCAAATGCGGGTACGGTGGTGAAATTCGCTTCCGTGAAGAAATGGCAGGACAAGAACGAGGCAGCTATACTATATAATAAGGTAAAGGCGAAGATGTGCGCCACCGTGACCAAGGTCGAAAAGAAGCAGAAGGTGGAGAACCCTCCGCTGCTGTACGACCTGACCACATTGCAAAAGGAAGCGAACACGAAGCACGGCTTTACGGCAGAACAGACGCTGGAACTGGTGCAGAAACTCTATGAGGCGAAGCTCGTCACCTATCCGAGAACATCGAGCCGCCATATTCCGGAAGATGTGTTTGCCGAAGTGCCCCTGCTGCTTGAGCGGCTGGCAAGCCACTCCACACTTTCGGATAAAATCGTGAACTTGGACGGACTGAACCGCCGGAGCGTGGATGCCTCGAAAGTAACCGACCACCATGCCCTGCTGGTAACGCCGAACCGACCGCTTGCCCTCTATAAGAACGAGCAGATTATCTACGACATGATTGCCGGACGCATGGTAGAGGCATTTTCGGAGGAATGTGTGAAGGATACGGCTACCGTAGTAGCGGAGGTGGTGCCGGACGCAGGCGAAAGATGCGAGGGCCTGACGTTTGAGGCGAAAGGTTGCATTGTGTGCAAGGCAGGCTGGCGCGGCGTGTACGGAGAGTATAGTGAGGACAACGGGAATACGGCATTGCCGGACTGGACGGAAGGTGACACACTGGTGATGGCGGGATGCTCGATGAGTTCGGGCATGACCCGACCGAAACCGCTGCACACGGAAAGCTCGCTGCTGGCAGCGATGGAAACCGCCGGACGCGAGGATGTGGAGGATGAGGAGGTACGCCAAGCCCTGAAGGATTGCGGCATCGGCACACCCGCCACCCGTGCCGCCATCATCGAAACGCTGCTCAGAAGGGAATACATGGTGCGCGTGAAGAAGTCGCTGGTACCGACGGAGAAAGGACTCGCCCTGTATTCCATTGTAAAAGACATGGACATCGCCGATGTGGAAATGACCGGGCAGTGGGAAGCTGAGCTGGCGGAGATTGAGAAAGGAAAGACACCGCATGAGGCTTTCATAAGGGACATAGAAAGCTATACCCGAAAGATCACCACGGACTTGCTTGCGTGTGACCGTATTTTCGGGCACAAGGCTTCGGGCTGCATCTGCCCCAAGTGCGGCAAGGGCACGATGCAGTTTTACGGCAAGGTGGTGCGCTGCGACAATCCGGACTGCTCCCTGCTCGTATTCCGCCAGATAGCCGGAAAGACACTTACCGACGGGGAGATGACCGATTTGCTGGCAAAAGGAAAGACGGAAGTCCTCGGCGGCTTCAAGAGCAGGCAGGGCAAGCCGTTCAGCGCGGCGGTCGCCTTCGACGCTGACTTCAACACGAACTTCATCTTTCCCGAAGCCAAAGGCGCAAGAAAAGGCACGAACATGAAAGGAAAACGAAAATAATGCATTATTTTTGCCACTGAACCATGTCATAATCTGTTTCAATCCGTTGATACTCTTTATTCACATGGATTTAGTGGCGGCACCCGGAGGGATACCGGGTGCCTTTTATTTCCTTTCCAAAATCATTCATCCACTAAATCCATCAGAAAATGAAACAGAACAAGAGAACCGCTCCGGCGGAACTGTCCTACTACGGACTGTACCTGCTGGACTACCTGAGAAAATACCATCCCGACAAAGTAATTGATACCGAGTTTATAACCGGAAGGGAGGAAGCCGCCGCCGAAACCTTCGAGAAGGCAAGGCTGGAGGGAAGCTCCACGGAAGCCGCACAGGAGGAAGCCATGCGCGTCCTGCTCGAAGGACTCCACTTCTCCTCCTACGCCCTGCTGTACGAGGTGGTGGAGAACGAGTTCGCCGACGAGGTGGCGGCATCCGACCGCGAGGCGTTCTGCCGGAAACTCTTCCCCTATCTGAAAAACCTGCTCGGCGGTTACGACACGCCGGACGACACCTTCGCCCTGTCGCCCGACCACAACCTGCTCTACACGGAGCTGACCGGAACCGTCATGCTTTATCTGGAGTCCTATGACATTCAATAGGAAACAGAAGCTGAGGGACAACATCGAGGCGATACGGACGGCATTCACGCTCGACCGGGAAGGGCGCACGCCCACCGAAAGGGAGCGCGTGCTGCTGGGGCGGTACTGCGGCTTCGGGGGACTGAAGTGCATACTGAACCCGGCACGGGAGCTGACGGATGCCGTACACTGGGCGAAATCCGACCTCGAACTGTTCGCCCCTACGGTGGAGCTGCACCGTATCATCCGGGAAAACAGCCGGGGCGACATGGAGTACAAGCGCTATACGGATTCGCTGAAAGCCTCGGTGCTGACGGCGTTCTACACTCCGCAAGCCATAACGGACACCATAGCGGAGGTACTGCACGACCGCAAGGTGCGCCCAAGGCTGGTACTGGAGCCGTCGGCGGGCATGGGCGCGTTCATCAGCCCGGTGCTGTCGAACAACCTGCAGGCGGAGGTGATGGCATTCGAGAAAGACCTGCTGACGGGCAAGATGCTCGGACACCTGTACCCGCAGCAGAAGATACGCACGGAGGGCTTCGAGAAGATAGAGAAGCCTTTCCTGAACCGTTTTGACCTTGCCATCTCCAACATACCCTTCGGGGACATCGCCGTGTTTGACGCGGAATACGAGAAAAAGTCGGTCATGTACCGGATAGCGGCGAAGAAAGTGCATACGTATTTCTTCCTGAAAGGACTGGACGCGGTGCGCGACGGCGGTGTCGTGGCATTCATCACCTCGCAGAGCGTACTGAATACGGAAGGCAACGGAGGCACGCGCTACCTGATGATGAAGCAGGCGGACCTGTTGTCCGCCATACGTCTGCCGAACAACCTGTTCACGGAAAACGCCAACACGGAAGTGGGTTGTGACCTGATAATCCTACAAAAGAACATCAACAAAATGGATTTGTCCGAAGAGGACATGCGGTTTACCCGGACAGTCAGAAGCAACCATACCGGAGTCGTTACCAATGAATATTTCCTTGACCACCCGGAACGCATCATCCATACCGAAGCGAAAAAGGATACCGACCCCTACGGCAAGCCCGCCATGATATACACGCACAGCGGCGGTGTGGAAGGTATTGCGATGGATTTGTATAAAATGCTGTCGGAAGACCTGTCGGTACGGCTGGACTTGGAACGCTACAACGGCATCAAGGGCGAAAGACAGGAAGCACGGCAAGAGATGCGGCAGAACATTGCCGTACAGACCGAGGGTATTGAGACGAAAAGAGAAAATATCCATTCGGCTGCGGGTGAACCGGCGAAGGCGAAAAGAGAAAACTCCGCTTCGGTTGCGGCAGAACGGACGGAGGTGAAAAAAGAAAGCGGATTGCCGGATGCAGGTGCAGCGGACCGGACAAAAAGGGAAGCAAACAGTGTGCAGCCGAAAGTACAAGCTATGACCGGCGTGTCGCAAGAAGCGCAAAGCAGACAGCCGGAAGCCCCGGTGATGGATTTGTACGACCTGTTCGGCTACACGCAGGAGGAAAGGCGGCTGGCGGAGCGAGGACTGAAGCCGGAGAAGAAAAAAGGCAGCAAGTCCAAGACAGCAAAGCCGGTACAGGCATCGCTGTTCGTGCTACCGGAGGACGGTACGGGAATGGAAGCGGACAAAGGAAAGACGGAGGCAGGTGCCGCCATTACCCCGGAAGAGGCAAAGGAAATGGAGGAAATCATCCGTGGCACAGTAGAGGTGGAAGCTGCCCCGGTGGAAACGACCGCACCGAAAGCAGAAGACACGGCATCTCCACAAGAGGACGGCGACCCGGAGGACGCCGTTTATCGCAGCCTCGACTGGGAAACGAACCCGCCCATCAACGGATTCTATGAAACGATGATGTCGCTTACGCCAGAACGACGGGCGGAACTGCGCCGGCTGGGAAAGACGAAGATGGAAGCCAATGCCGCCAGACAAGCGGCCGGAACAACGGAGGCGAAAAGAGAAAAAGCCCATGCGGATAAACCGGCAGAACCGCAAGGTACTGCTGCCACGGTGGTCTATCCGATAGAAAACGGATTCGAGGCGGAACGCGACAGACGGATAGCGGAAGTGGAGAAAGCCCTACGCGCGGAGGAAGCCGCCCTGACACCGGAAGAGAGGCAGCGCAAGCGGGAGGAGGAAATGATGCCCCGCCCGTACAGCCGACCGCTGGAGCCGCACCTGAAGGACGGCTCGCTGGCATGGGTACACACGCAGGGCGTGCGCTATCAGGTGGGCGTGTTGAAGGACGTGACCCGCTACGGGGCAACCTTCCATCCGCTGGACATGGAGGGTATGCAGAAGGAGAAAGCGCAGCTGTACATCTCGATGCGCGACACCTACGAGCGGCTCTACGCACAGGAGGCGGAACGGCAGGAGGCAAACGACATGCTCCGCCGCCACCTGAACACCTACTATGACGAGTTCACGATGCGCTACGGCTGCCTGAACGCCAGACAGAACGTGAAACTGCTGATGATGGACGCCTCCGGGCGCAACATGCTGGCACTGGAACGCAGCGAGGGCGGCACGATGGTGAAGGTGGACATATTCGACCATCCCGTTTCCTTTTCGCAGGAAACGACCGTCATGGCGGAATCACCGGAAGAAGCCCTGTCCGCCTCGCTCAACCGCTACGGCGGGGTGAACCTGCCGTATATGGAATCCCTGTGCGACATGGCACGGACGGACATGCTGGAAGCGTTGAAAGGCAGGGTGTACTACAATCCGCTGGCAGAGGGTTACGAGATAGCCGACCGCTTCATTGCCGGTAACGTGGTAGTGAAAGCGAGGGAGATGGAGGAATGGGTAAAGGGACACGAGGGGGACGAGATGATGCCGCAGGCACGGGAGGCTTTGGAGGCTTTACGCGAGAACATACCCGAACAAATCCCGTTTGAAGACCTTGACTTCAACTTCGGGGAGCGGTGGATACCCACGGGGGTGTATGCCGCCTATATGAGCCGCCTGTTCGATACGGACGTGAAGATAGGCTACTCGGAGAGCCTCGACGAGTATTCGGTGGCGTGCAGCCACAGGACGATGAAAATCACCGACGAGTTTCTGGTCAAGGGATATTACCGCCACTATGACGGGATGCACCTGCTGAAACACGCCCTGCACAACACCTGCCCGGACATGATGAAGAAAGTCGGCGAGGACGAGAACGGTAACGACATAAAGGCACGCGACAGCGAGGGCATACAGCTCGCCAACGCCAAGATTGACGAAATCCGAAACGGATTCACGGAATGGCTGGAGGAACAGTCGCCGGAGTTCAAGAAACGGCTGACGGACATGTACAACAACAAGTTCAACTGCTTCGTGCGTCCGAAATATGACGGCTCGCACCAGACCTTTCCCGGACTCGACCTGAAAGGGCTGGGAATCACCGACCTGTACCCCAGCCAGAAGGACTGCATCTGGATGCTGAAACAGAACGGCGGCGGGATAGCTGACCACGAGGTCGGAACCGGCAAGACGCTTATAATGTGCGTGTCAGCACACGAGATGAAGCGTCTGGGGCTGGTACACAAGCCGATGATAATCGGGCTGAAAGCCAACGTGCGCGAGATAGCGGAGACCTACCGCAAGGCATACCCGAATGCCCGCGTGTTGTACGCATCGGAGAAGGACTTCGAGGCGGCAAACCGCGTGCGCTTCTTCAACGACATACGGAACAACGACTGGGACTGCGTCATCATGAGCCACGACCAGTTCGGGAAGATACCGCAGTCGCCGGAACTGCAACAGCGGATATTGCAGGCGGAACTGGACACGGTGGAGGAAAATCTGGAGGTGCTCCGCTCGCAGGGCAAGGACGTGTCACGCGCCATGCTGAGGGGATTGGAGAAGCGCAAGTTCAACCTGACAGCCAAGCTGGAGAAGGTGGAGCACGCGATAAAGTCAAGGACGGACGACGTGGCGGACTTCAGGCAGATGGGTATCGACCACCTCTTCGTGGACGAGTCGCACCAGTTCAAGAACCTGACATTCAACACCCGGCACGACCGCGTGGCGGGGCTGGGCAACTCGGAGGGCAGCCAGAAGGCACTGAACCTACTGTTCGCCATCCGCACCATTCAGGAGCGGACGGGAAAGGACTTGGGGGCGACGTTCCTGTCGGGCACGACCATCAGCAACTCGCTGACGGAGCTGTACCTGCTGTTCAAGTACCTCCGCCCGAAGGAGCTGGAAAGGCAGGATATCCGCTGCTTCGACGCATGGGCGGCGATATTCGCCAAGAAGACGACGGACTTCGAGTTCAACGTGACGAACAACATCGTGCAGAAGGAACGCTTCCGCTACTTCATCAAAGTGCCGGAGCTGGCGGCGTTCTACAACGAGATAACCGACTACCGCACGGCGGAGGACGTGGGCGTGGACAGGCCGGACAAGAACGAGGTGCTGCACAACATACCGCCCACCCCCGACCAGGAGTATTTCATCAAACAGCTGATGGAATTTGCCAAGACGGGTGACGCCACACTGCTGGGCAGGCTGCCTCTGTCGGAAACGGAAGAAAAGGCGAAGATGCTCATCGCCACGGACTACGCGCGGAAGATGGCGCTGGACATGCGCATGATAGACCCGGAATATGAAGACCACCCGGACAACAAGAAAAGCCACTGTGCGAGGACGATTGCGGAATATTACCGGAAGTATGACGCGCAGCTCGGCACGCAGTTCGTATTCTCCGACTTGGGTACCTACCAGCCGGGCGGGTGGAGCGTATATACCGAAATCAAGCGCAAACTGGTGGAGGACTACGGCATACCCGCCCATGAAATCCGCTTCATTCAGGAGTGCAAGAGCGAGAAGTCAAGGAAAGCAGTGATAGAAGCGATGAACGAGGGATATGTGCGCGTGCTGTTCGGCTCGACCTCGATGCTCGGCACGGGCGTGAACGCCCAGCGCAGGGCGGTGGCAATCCACCACCTTGATACACCGTGGCGACCGTCTGACCTCGCCCAGCGCGACGGACGTGCGGTTAGAAAGGGCAACGAGATAGCGAAACTGTACGCTGACAACAAGGTGGACGTAATCATCTACGCGGTGGAGAAGTCGCTGGACTCGTACAAGTTCAACCTGCTGCACTGCAAGCAGACGTTCATCTCGCAGCTCAAAAGCGGTGCGATGGGTGCAAGAACCATAGACGAGGGGGCGATGGACGAGAAGTCGGGCATGAACTTCTCGGAGTACATGGCTATCCTGTCAGGGAACACCGACCTGCTGGACAAGGCGAAGCTGGAGAAACGCATCGCCTCGCTGGAGGGAGAGCGCAAGTCGTTCAACAAGGGCAAGCGCGAGTCGGAACTGAAACTGGAGTGCAAGACCGGGGAACTGAGGAACAACCAAGCCACCATAGCCGCCATGACGGAGGACTGGGAGAAATTCACCGCCGCCGCACAGACGGACAAGGAGGGCAACCGGCTGAACCTGCTGAAAATTGACGGTCTGGATTCGACAGACGAAAAGGAAATCGGCAAGCGGTTGCAGGAGATTGCGAAGAATGCCGCGACCGGAGGGCAGTACAAGCGCATCGGAGAACTGTACGGCTTCCCCATCGAGGTGGTCAGCGAGCCGACACTAAGGGACGGGCTGGAGTTCACCGACAACCGTTTCGTGGTGGCGGGCAATTACAGGTACAACTACAACAACGGGCATCTGGCGATGGCTGACACGCACGCCGCCGCCACGAACTTCCTGAACGCTCTGGAGAAGATACCGGGCATCATCGACCAGTATAAAAAGAAAAACGAGGTGCTGGAACAGGAAATTCCGCAGCTCCAAGCGATAGCGGGCAAGGTATGGAAAAAGGAGGACGAGCTGAAACAGCTGAAGTCCGAACTTGCCGCCCTTGACCGCAAGATACAGTTGGAACTTGCACCTCCCACATCAGAAGCCATAGAAAAAGAAAAAAACGGAAATCAAGTCAAACCGATAATGGAGAATGCTTCGCAGATATACAATACGACAAGTAACCGAATTTCAACTAGAGATTTCATTACTGATGAACTTGTTATCGGGCGACCAGAATCCCAGCCAAGGGGTAATAACCAACCGAAAAGGGATAAAACTATAAAGATATAATTTTATCAAAGAGGGTGCCATAATGCCAAGATTGAAAGATTTAGCTCTGATATATAACTGTAACAGGGGTAATTTTCTCATAATGGGTGTTTTGACACACTCTTTTATATTTATAATAAACTCTATCATCAGTGTAAGTTTAAGGATATTGCTTTGACAAGGCTGGCAAGGTGGTATGATGAAGTAGATAAATCAGGGTTCCTCACCTTTGGAAGGGTCGCACGTTCTATACAAACACATTATCTGGATATAATCAATTTTTTTGAAAGGAGGGCAACCAATGCCGCAGCTGAGTCATTCAATGCTAAAATCAAAGCATTTAGAGCACAGTTCAGAGGAGTAAGAGATAGAGCTTTTTTCTTATATAGACTTGCTAAATTATATGCTTAAATATAAAATCCCTCAGATTGTTACGTTGATCCCGTAATGCACTGACATGCCCGGGCTTGGTTTCCGACTTGATTCTGGTAATAAATGCGGCTGTATCGCAGGTACTGATACTTTCCGTGCCCGCGTCACGGTTTTCCTTGATAAAGGTTATTCTCATCCGGTGTTGGTTGTTTGGAAAAATTTAGTGGAGATAAGAGCGTTTCTCTTAGACTCTGCAAGATACGCATAAAACGGGCCGGAAGCAAGCAAATCCGCCCTTTTGTTTTAAGATTTTTGCCAGTATTTATCTCCGGAAATAAATGGAAATAATCGGAAAACAAACCGTTGAAAACTTGACTTTTCCTGATGGATTTTGTATCTTTACAAGGTGTAAAACCCCGTTTTGCAATTGCGGGCCGAAGAGCCTTCATATGCGGGCCCCACAGCCCGCAGCCGGCAACCGCCGGGCCTGCAACTGCAAAACGGGGTTTTACTATAAGCATAACGGCATTTTGCATGGTCCGGACAAATAAAAACAACGAAGCAAAGCGTTGTTTATCTTCCTGCTTTTTCCGAACGGACCGCGGAGAATATCCGAATTTATGCGGCCGAATGGCGTAAGCTACCGATACAACAGGATTTTCAATTATTACATAACTAAAAAAAAAGAACGACAATGGCAGCAGAGTATGATTTTCAGAGGAAGCCCAACCCGAAAGGAGACGGCGAATTACAACCCATGTATCCCCGCATCGTGAACAAGGGGACTATCACCGTCAAACGTCTGGTCAGCGATATTTCACAGGCAACCAGTTTTACTCCCGGAGACGTCGAGGGAGTGCTTGCTGCATTGGAAAGCCGCATCTCCTATTACCTTTCCGAAGGGCATCATGTACAGTTGGGCAATATGGGACATTTCTCGGCGGGACTGACAGCACGCCCTGTCATGGACAAAAAGGAAATGCATGCGCAGACGATATTTTTCGGCAAGGTGCATTTCCGCGTATCGCCCGGCTTCCGGAAACAGTGTGCCGGATTTGTGGAACGTGTAAGGGCAGGGTATGGCTTCCGGCATAGTGAGGATATCAGCGGTGCGGAACGTTACCGCAGACTATGCGCATTTTTGGATGCAAATCCTTTCATTACGCGCAAGGATTACAGCGGAATTACGGGACTTTTGAAGAACAAGGCGTTGAATGACCTCAATTTATTGGTGGAGAAAGGTATTTTAACAACATTGGGGCAAGGGTCGCATAAAGTGTATGTAAGGACTGTAAATCAGTGTGTTGCAGAGTAAAATATAACGGAATGTACCTTAAAAACAGTGACGACCGAATATTGGTCGTCACTGTTATAATATTCTTTGTACTACGTCAACTATCCTATAATCAGTAGGTTAGTGTAGGTAGTGATGAGTGATGACAAATATTCCTAATCTAACTAAAGAATTTAAATAGCGCTTAGTAGTAGATGTACTTTTCCCTATCAATTTAGCTATCTTAGACGAATTAAGTCCCGGATATTGATTGATGATATCTAAGACTTCCTGCTCTTTGGAATTTACAGTATCATTTGTTCTATATAACTTCATCAAGCTTTATTTTATTTATCTTTAACCGTATCATTGGGCTATATTCCCAAATTGCCTTTTGCAAAATTAGTGATATTGGATAACGGAATAAATAAAAAAATAAGCGATTTTTCCTTATCAATCAAGCTGTTCTCTCTGTCTTACAAGGACGATTCTTCGGATGTTTTTCATACGGAATCTATGATAGTAATAACAATTTGTTTTTGCGTTTGCTAAATTAGGTTCTTTCCCGCTCAATCGCTTTTTAGTGTGTTGTAATTCTACAGTATCGTTGATTTGGCTTTTAGTTCTGTCCAGTTTTCTTATATTTTTGTAGAAAAAGTATGGGACAGGTAGATAAAAACAGCCTGGGATTACGTTGAATACGTAAACCCAGGCTGTTTTTACGGGTATTTGCGGGGGCTTGTTTACCGATTGTTTTTTATTCTGCCAAAGCCGCCCTTCTACTTCAGTCCGAAATAATTTTCTCCTTCTCCGCCGACAGGACTTATGACGGGAATATTCCCCCCTGCGGCAGTCAGGATTACGCTTTCTCCTTTCTTTAAATCCAATAGGTACTCACCCTCTTTTTGCAGGGTCAATGTAGCATTGCCGGCCTTTACAACCGGATTTGCCATATCGGTGCGTAGGATACACGGTTCTCCGGCAAGGCTTTTGATACGGATGAAGCTTGTCTTTCCGCCTTTCCGCACAGCGGATACGAGGAAAGCGCCTTCGGTTCTCAGGTCCTTGAACTGTACATCTTTCCATTGGGAAGGTACGGCAGGGAATACACGTATCTTTCCGCTCCAGCTTTGCAGCAACATGTCGTGTATGCACTGTGCGCCCGACAACGGGGTCTCGATAACCGGTCCGCTCTCCATGTACATGGTGTTGGGGCGCAGGGTGCGGGCAAACAGGCCGTTGAGTTTCTCCAGTGCCTTGTCTCCCTCGCCGAATGCAGCATACAGCGAAGAAGCCCCCGTATAAGTATATCCGAGGATATTGCCCGGCAGGCTGTGCCAGTGCTCTACGGATTTTTCCATAACTTCCTTGCTGCCGTTCTGCTCTGCATTCAACAGGTAGAGCGGATAGAACATCAGCAGATGCGAGTAGTGGCGGTGCGAGCGGCTGAAAGGTACATCCTTGCCTATCATCATGCCGTTTTCGTCCTGCGGGTAGTCGGTCAGGTGTTCTGCAACTTGTTTCCAGCGGGGTATCAGCTCGTCATCGACAGATAGAATCCTGCTTGCCTCGAGCAATGTATTGCATCCCCAGCGCAGCAGGGCGATGTCGTAGTTGCAGTCTTCGGCAGTACCGTACTCCGGAGAATAGGTTCTTTTCAAATGGAGCTTGCCCGATTTATCTTCTGTCAGGAAAGGCAGATAGAAATTGACGGCCCGTCTCAGTGTAGGGTACAGGGTATTCCTCAATATCGATTCGTCCATGCTGAAGCGGTATTGCAGCCAGAGGTTATGGCAAATCCACGTCAGGTTGCCTACCTGGGCTTTCTTTTCGGTTCCGGGAACATTCACCGTTTCCCCCGTCAGGGTAAAGTCGGTGGCTACGGGCAGTGCGGCGGCATCTTTCCGGTAGGGTTCGGGAACGTTGTTTATCAGGTTGTCCAGATTGTTTCCTATCGCGTCCACCAGCGGCATGCCCAGTTCCAGCCGGTTGGATGGGTATACGGACCAGTAGCTCAGTTGCACATTCAGGTTCCACCAGGCATTGGGCCAGGGAGTCAGCACTTGCCAGGGACCGCTGTTGTCGAGCAGTCCGCCGCCGGTGCGGGTGGCCGATGCCAGCTTGTACATCTGCGCCCAGTAGAAATTCTCCATCTTCTTGTCGGGAAGGCTCACGAAACTTTGCGGATAGTAGTTATGCCACCATTCCCGGTGTGCTTTCCGGAGCACGGGCAGGTCGGCTTCCTGCAGGCTTGCCAGTGCCGTTTCCGCCTTTTGCAAAGCCTCTGTTCCGGGAAAGGAATGTGCGTTGCTTACGATAAGCGTGCTTGTATTCTCTTTCCTAATCTCTTTCCAGGCTGTGGCAGTACCGCCGCAGGCAAGCAGGGGCTGCCAGCAGAGGTTCAGCCCATTGCGTGCGGACAGTTGCGGGGCGGGATTGGACACATAGTCTTTTTTGAGGTGGTTCTTGTTACCTTTCCGGATTGCATTCAACTGCCTCGGCGAATCCGTGTTTTCCGGATAGAATTTCCAGGTGAACTCCTTTTCGCCTGCCGTAGCTTCGGCTTCGACCAGGATATAGGGACTCTCGGAAGTGACACAGGCTCTCAGCTTTATCTCTCCCCGGGTGGTACGGATACACCCGGTGGTTTCAGCGTTCCATAAGTCCAGCCTCAGGTCGCCGGATTTTATTTCTCCCACGGGATGCAGAAGAAAATAACCGATAAGCAGCCGGCCTCTTCCATAGATGCTCGCATCGTCTGTGCGGTGGTCGTGTACCATACTGTTGCCTACATCTACCCGTATGGCGTTTTTTCCGGGTTCTTTGCAGATATAGGAACCCATGCTGCCGTTTCCCATGAAGGGGGCTTCGTACCAGGTTTGGGGCAGGCGGGTCCAGGTCATGTCTTGCCGGGACATGAAACTTTTCCAGTCTGTCTGGCTGTAACAGCCGGCTGTCAGGTACCAGATTGCGATTGTGAGCAGTAGCAGTTTCTTCATGTGTCCGTATATGTTTTCTTGTTGATATGTTTTCTTGCTGTTAGATTTCCAGTTCGGGAACTTCGTCTTTCAACTCGGTCTTTTTGCCGTTATCGTGTATCACGGTTGCACCGTAATCCTTGTAACTGACGCTTGCGTCGCAGTCTTTGCGCGTGTTGCGTACCTCGAAAGAAGGCTTTCCGGCAGTGGATATGTTTGCTTTGATATTCCAGTCACCGATTTGGATACTACCGTCTTTCAGTTTGCGGGGAGCAGCTTGTGCGTTTTCCGCATCATTGTCTTTGGCATGTGTGTACACAATTGTAGCGAAGCGGTACACTTTCTGTTTGTCCGACGTTGCGGTGAAGTGCCAATGGTTGGGATAGGGTGCGAAGTGTCCCTTCTCATCGGCACGCAGCCAGTTGACGGCAGGTACGAAGAACCGGGAGGTCGTATCCGTTTCCAGCGTTCCGGAGGAGAAGAGATAGGCATCGGACGCACCGTCCTTGCTGGTGGCCCGTATGTGTACGTATTCCCGGGTCTTGTCCACATTCATGGGGTTGGTAACCGTATGTAGCAGGTAGCTCCAGGTCACGGGTTCTTCGGCTTCCAGCTCGTCGTATATAAAGGAATAACCGCTTTTGCCTAAAGTTACGATGTGGCGGCGGAAGATTTTCAGACCGGTATCGTCCCAACCGTTTTCAGGGGAAAATTCCAGGTTGCTCTGTTCGCCGCGCAGCAGCCAGAGCGGAGAGATAACCTTTCCGTAGGCATTGGAAGCATCGCCTGCCACATAGCTGATATTGTCGCTGACATAGTAACGGGGAATCCAGCCGTAACCTTCCGTTCCGATGCGTTGTCCCATGCCGTTCACCAGAATGGTGTTGTGGGCGCGGGTGGCGCGGTGGCAGTAAACGCCGTGTATGTCGGTAAAGCTGGTATGGTGTCCGCTACTGTAAAAGAGCGACTGGCCGTTCCAGAAAGTATTGAAAGCATTCTGGTTGGCTATGGCGTGCGAGGTACTGCCGTAAGGACTGCTGCGGAAGCTGAGCATGGCGCTTTTGCGGGTATCGTCCAGGTTGGTGGAGAACGAGGCCAGTCCGCTCTGCGGGAATACATGTCCCATGGGAAGGTCTTTCAAACCCGGCCCGTCCGGCAAGGGCTTGTCGCATTGCAGGCGGAACCATGCAAGGCCGCCGGCTTTCGAGGTGCTTCCCTGTTCGAGTATGTCGGGCTGGCGGGCGCTGATGTGGCGCACGTAATCTGCGGCAAATGTATTGCCGGTCATACGCGCCAGAGCATCGGCGTAGCCAACACGCGTACCGCTCGGGGTAAGTATCTTCTGGTGCGAGCTGCCGTTACCGCCCGATTTGGAGAATGGCGGCTGCTGGTAGATGACGTACAGGGCATTTCCCTGATACCAGGGGTCGGAGAAATAGTTGAAGCCGGTGAGGCGGGTATAGAAATAAGGCACTTCCACAAGTGTACGGATGTTGACGTGGAAGTAGGAGTCGCCGTTGTGCCAGGCTCCGTCCTTGTTCAGACCGGGGAAGCGGGCGAGCCACAGGTTATAGCAATAGTCCGTCCACGCATCGGCTTCGGGCAGTTCACCGTAAACGGTAAAGGCTGCCATGGTGAGGATGCGGAAAGTCATCTGCCACACATGGTTGTCGGCGATGTGGTTTTCCAGGCGGTTGATATTGTGCATGTACATGCTGTTGCCGAATTCCTTTATTTCGTTCAGCAGGAATCTGCGCGTGGCATCGTCCAGAACATCGTACAGTGCGTCGTATGCCATGGAGCAGAGCGAGAGCAGGGTGGCTTCGTTGAAGTCGCCCACTACGTTTTTGTTGTCTCCCCAGGTCGCCATCTCCTTGACGCGCTTCACGGCTTCGTCGGCATAGCGGCGGTCTTTGGTGAGCAGGTAGGCGCGGATAAGTACGTCGGTATTCGCTTCTTCGCTGTCGATGATGCGGCGGCTTTCGCGGGTGAGCATGGCATTTTTCTGCATCTCGTTGGCCAGTCCTTTTGCCAGGTCCGAGTTAATGTCGTTTACCGACTTCATCGGGGTGGCAAGTACTTTGTCGGCACGTTTGAGGTAAGTCTTGCGTTCGGTTTTGCCCTCGCTGCGCTTTATGAAACCGTCCCATTCGTCCCTGTCGAGCCATACGCGGGGGTGGTGGGCAGGCAGGTTCTTAAGTACGGCATCCAGTGCGGGCGGGCAGAATTTCCGGGGATTGTTCTTTACCGTAAATTGCAGCGTATCGCTCCATTCGGTCTTTCCGTCCGTAACATAGCCGTATTGCCAGTACCATGTGCCCGGAGTCAAATCCTGTTTGGGGTTGAAGAACGGCCAGCGCGTCTCGGCTTGTACGGTTGTTTCCGGCTTGAATGCCGGAGTTTGCGAGTAGCGCAGGAAGTAGCGTAGCTTGTTTTTGTCTGTTTCTTTTTTGGGGGTGTTCTCTTCCGCACCGTCCAGTCCGCTTCGCAGGATGTTGAGGCCTGCCGGCAGCGGCCATTGGAAGGACACGGCACGGTCGCTGATTTCAGCGCCGTCCAGCGGCGAGGAAGTTGCACGCATTTCGTGCATCAGCGTTGTGCCGGTGAGCCTGATGGTGGCTTCTCCGGCCGTTTGCGCCTGTGCAGTGGCTGCAAGACTGAAGAAAATGATGGTGGATACTATTTTGTTCATATACAGCGTTATATAAGTTTATTGATTCCAGGTCTGATGGCGGTTTAATGTTTGGTTGCTTTTGTGAGCACCTTTCCCGGCACATCGTGCAATTTGGGACGCGTCGGTCTGATTTTATGGCTATTCATGAATTTCTCAAGAATATCACGATGTTCCTGCGCCACTTTTGTATAGGCGTTCTCCATCATCAGGTTTCTTGTCTCGCCCCGGTCGTTCTGCATGTCGAACAGTTGTTCGCGGTGTCTTCCTTTGTCGTACAATACATATTTGTAGCGTGCGGTGCGTACCATCCAGCCCCGTGTCTTGCTGCCGTCGAATTGTGTTTCGGTAATGACATACTCCTGGTGGGGAGCTTGTGGATTGCCTTCTTCGGCTATTTTGCGGAACGACTTTCCGTCAGCGTCTTCCGGCAGTTTGGCGCCTGCCCAGTCGCAAACGGTAGCGAAGAAGTCTACACCATTACTGATGAGCTGCGGCAGCTTCGTGCCGGCATGTTTCTTGCCGGGCAGGGTTACGATGAACGGGATGTTTACCACTTCCTCGTACAGGGCCGATTTCTGGTTCCAGTGGTGGGCGCCTATTCCGTCTCCGTGGTCGCTGGAGAAGATAACGACGGTATTCTCCCACAAGTTATTCTTGTCGATGGCGTCTACAATCTTGCCGATTTCACGGTCTACTTTCTCTACGAGGCGATAGTATGTGTAGCGGTACATACGCCAGTCTTCGGGGGTGAAAGTGGCGGTGGGGTAGACGTTGAAATTGTTTTCCCTTTCTTTCTCGATGACATCGGCATCGTATGGGTTCTTGGCAAAGTTAGGGGGAAGTCCCGGACAATTGCGTATTTCGGGTATGTCCAGGTTGCCGTAGGGAAGATTCTGGCTGCGTGCATATTCGCAGATATTATGCGGATTGTCATAAGAAGCTACCAGGAAGAACGGTTTGTCGTGTTTGCGCGAAAGGAATTCCACACATGCTTCTGCCAGTCCGTCATCGCTGTGTTTGTAAATTTGGTCGAATCCTCGCACTTTATCCGGAATATCGAGTTCGGGCACATGCCATTTGCCGCCGTAGGCGCATTCGTATCCAGCATTTTTTACCAGTGTGCCCAAAGTCCGTGTCTGGAGCGATTCTTGTAGCGGAGCACCGTTGACCAACAGTCCTGTTGTGCCTGGATAGCATCCTGTAAACATGGCGCCGCGTGAAGGGCCGCTGAGCGGTGCGGTACAGTAAGCATTCTGGAACATGATACCGGCGGCAGCCAGTCTGTCCAGATTGGGCGTGTGCAAGTCCGGGTTTCCGGCGCAGCTCATGGCGTTTGCCGTATGCTGGTCGGTGAAGATGTAGATGATGTTGGGACGTTCGGCAGCGTGTGCCATTGACGTACTGAGCAGGGATAGGCAGGCTATGTGCTTCACTGAGATTCGTTTTACCATATTATTAGTTTTATAATTGTTTTTTCGGAGACTGTTCCTCGATTGCTAAATTACGCCTTTTTCCATGTATCTGCGGACTCTAATGTTTTTTTTATGGTACGGAATGTTTATTTGATTGCTAATTTTGTATAGTTCTGTTTTAATTTTGTGCTAAAAGAGGGATACGGAGGCACTGAAATGCGGGGGAGGAATGTGAACGCGGAGATGCGGAAACACAGAACAGGAGAGGGGACAGGGAGAGGAACAGCCTTACATGAAAAGAGCCGGTTTTAAGACTCTGTGTCTCTGCATCTCTGTGTCTGAAACAAGAACAACTTCCTTCCCCGGCTCGCTTAATCGAATTTTTGCATTATCTTTGCATTGCCTAAAAAAGAAAAGCGAATGATAGTTTGTATTGCCGAAAAGCCTTCCGTGGCGCGTGACATAGCCGATGTACTCGGAGCGAAAGATAAGAAAGACGGGTACATCGAGGGAAACGGATACCAGGTGACCTGGACGTTCGGGCATCTCTGTACCCTTAAGGAACCGCACGAATACACACCCAACTGGAAGTCGTGGAGCTTGGGCAGCCTGCCTATGGTTCCGCCCCGTTTCGGCATCAAGCTCATCAGCAACCCTACCTACGAACGCCAGTTCCACGTAATCGAGAACCTCATGCAGCATGCCGACATGATTATAAACTGCGGTGATGCCGGACAGGAGGGAGAGCTGATTCAGCGTTGGGTGATGCAGAAAGCCGGTGCGCGTTGTCCGGTGAAGCGTCTGTGGATTTCCTCGCTGACGGAAGAAGCCATCCGCGAAGGGTTTGCCAAACTGAGGGATGCGTCCGATTTCCAGCCGTTGTACGAGGCGGGGCTTTCGCGTGCCATCGGCGACTGGCTGCTGGGCATGAACGCCACCCGTCTGTACACCATGAAGTACGGGCAGAACCGGCAGGTACTTTCCATCGGACGTGTGCAGACGCCTACGCTCGCGCTCATCGTAAACCGACAGCTCGAAATACAGAACTTCGTTCCCAAGCAATACTGGGAACTGAAGACGGTGTATCGCGACACCACCTTCTCCGCCATTCTCCGCAAGAGCGATGAGGAACTGGTGCTGGAAGCGGAAAAACAGAAAGAAGGGGCAACCGCCAAAGCTGCCAAACCCGAAGATAACCGGGGAATAGAACCTATTACAGACCGGGAGCGGGGTGAGGCTTTGCTGGAACGGATAAAGAATTCTCCTTTTACCATAACGAACGTCACCCGCAAGAACGGGAAAGAGGCTCCGCCCCGTCTGTTTGACCTGACGTCCCTGCAGGTGGAGTGCAACCGGAAATTCGCTTTCTCCGCCGACGAGACGCTGAAAACCATCCAGTCGCTTTACGAAAAGAAAGTAACGACCTATCCGCGTGTAGATACCACTTTCCTGAGTGACGACATCTATCCCAAATGTCCCGGCATACTGAAGGGACTGCGCGATTACCAGGCATTGACTGCTCCGTTGGACGGAGCTACTCTGCCGAAGTCGAAGAAGGTGTTCGACAACTCGAAAGTGACGGACCACCATGCCATCATTCCTACCGGCCAGCCGCCCCAGAACCTGACGGATATGGAGCGCCGCGTATTCGACCTGATTGCACGCCGTTTCATTGCCGTGTTCTATCCGGACTGTCTGTTCGCTACGACTACCGTAATAGGCGAGGTGGAGCAGATAGAGTTTAAGGTTTCGGGCAAGCAGATACTGGAACCCGGCTGGCGTGTGGTATTCGGCACGCCCTCGGCACAGTCGCAGGAGGAAAAAGAGGAGAAAAGCGGCGAAGAAGAGAACGTGCTCCCCGCCTTTGTGGTGGGAGAGAGCGGCCCGCACCTGCCCGACCTGTACGAGAAGTGGACGCAACCGCCGCGTCCGTACACCGAAGCCACCTTGCTGCGCGCCATGGAAACTGCCGGCAAGCTGGTGGACAACGACGAACTGCGCGATGCCTTGAAAGAGAACGGTATCGGTCGTCCTTCCACGCGTGCCGCCATTATCGAGACGCTCTTCAAGCGCAACTATATCCGTAAGGAGAAAAAGAACCTGATAGCTACCCCTACGGGTGTGGAACTGATTCAGATTATCCACGAAGAGTTGTTGAAATCTGCCGAACTGACGGGTATATGGGAAAAGAAGTTGCGTGAAATAGAGAAGCGTACCTATAATGCCGGACAGTTTTTGGAGGAGTTGAAGCAGATGGTATCGGAGATTGTGATGAGTGTGCTTTCCGATAACAGCAACCGTCATATCACAATACAGGCTCCCGTGCCGGAAAAGGGTAAGGGAGAAAAAGCCGCTGCCGCATCCGATAAACCGAAGAAAGAACCGAAGAAAAGAGCGCCGCGGAAGTCTGCAACGAAGAAAACGGAGCAGGTAGCCGCTGAGAAGCAACCTGCCGATGCGCTGGTAGGCCAGCCTTGCCCGCTTTGCGGAAAAGGAACGGTTATTAAAGGAAAAACGGCTTACGGTTGTTCCGAATGGAAAAGCGGTTGTACATTCCGCAAGCCGTTCGAGTAAAGTTATATCCGGTTATAATCCTTTCCGTATCTTCCGGATGCTGCTCTGAAATCTTTTCAGCTGTCAGTAGTTCAGATGAAATTCAACAACCGCCTCGATTCCTTTGCGCAGTATATCCAGCGGAATGTTCTCGTTGGGAGAATGGATGGCGTTGGACTCCAGACCGAATCCCATCAGTATGGTTTTGATGCCCAGTACCTGCTCGAATGTAGAGATGATAGGAATGCTGCCACCGCGACGTACTGCCAACGGCTTTTTGCCGAAAGCTTTGGCGAAGCCTTTCTCCGCAGCCTGGTATGCCGGGAGCGTGATGGGGCATACATATCCCTGCCCGCCGTGCATGGGGGTGACTTTTACCTGTACGGTATCGGGGGCGATAGCCATGATGTAATCGGCAAACAGTTGCGAAATCTTGTGATGATCCTGATGCGGAACCAGTCGGCAGGATACTTTGGCGTATGCCTTGGAGGGCAGTACGGTTTTAGAACCTTCGCCCGTATAGCCGCCCCAGATGCCGCATACATCGAAAGACGGACGGCAACTGTTGCGCTCCAGCGTGCTGTATCCTTTTTCGCCGAAAAGGGCATTTACGCCGATAGCCTTTTTGTATTTCTCCTCGTCGAACGGGATGTGCGCTATCATTTCACGTTCCGCCTGCGGCACTTCTTCCACATCGTTGTAGAAGCCGGGAACGGTGATGCGTCCGTCGGCATCCGTCACCTTGCTTATCATTCCGCAAAGCACATTGATGGGGTTGGCCACCGCACCGCCGAAATGTCCGGAGTGCAGGTCGCGGTTCGGACCGGTTACTTCTATCTCCCAATAGGCAAGTCCGCGCAGGCCGGTAGTCAGCGAGGGAAGGTCTGCACCCAGCATGCTGGTGTCGGACACGAGGATTACGTCGGCTTTCAGCAGTTCTTTGTGTTCCCGGCAGAAGCCTTCGAGGCTGGGCGAGCCAATCTCTTCCTCTCCTTCAAAGATGAACTTGACGTTATGAGTCAGCAGGTTGTTCTTTACCAGATATTCAAAAGCCTTTACCTGGATGAAGGACTGTCCTTTGTCATCGTCCGCACCGCGCGCCCAGATGTGGCCGTCGCGTACTTCGGGCTCGAAAGGATTGCTTTTCCAGAGTTCCAGCGGTTCGGCGGGCATTACGTCGTAGTGTGCGTATATCAATACGGTTTTGGCTTTCGGGTCTACAATCTTCTGTCCGAATACGATGGGATTGCCAGCCGAAGGCATTACCAGTGCTTCGTCTGCACCGGCGGCGAGCAGCAGTTGCGCCCAGCGTTCGGCACACGCCAGCATGTCGTCGTGGTGTTCGGGTTTGGCACTGATGCTGGGGATACGGATAAGGCTGAACAGCTCTTCCAGCATTCCGGATTCGTTCTCTGCGATATATTTCTTTATTTCCATAATAATAATGTGAAATGATGAGGTGATATCCTATCACTTTATCACCCGTTTGTTATAATTGTGTAGTACGGTCAATCAAGTAGAAATCGAGCAGGGTCATGGCTGCCATGGCTTCCACGATGGGCACGGCGCGGGGCAGTACGCAGGGGTCGTGACGTCCGCGGGCTTTGAGGGTGGTGTCCACGCCGTCCATGTTTACGGTGTGCTGTTCCATGAGCACGGTTGCCACGGGCTTGAAGGCTACGCGGAAGTAGATGTCCTGTCCGTTGCTGATGCCGCCCTGAATGCCGCCGGAGTGGTTGGTATGCGTTTCGATGCGTCCGTTGTTGTTATAGAACACATCGTTCTGTTCGGAGCCTTTCATCTTCAGTCCTTTGAAGCCTTCGCCGTATTCAAACGCTTTTGCGGCGTTGATACTGAGCATGCCGGCGGCAAGGGCGGATTGGAGTTTGCCGTAAACGGGTTGTCCCAGTCCGATGGGGCATCCTTTGATGACGCAGGTCACCACGCCGCCAATGGTATCGCCTTCGCCCTTTATCTTGAAGATAAGCTCTTCCATTTCTTTGGCTTTCTCCGGGTCGGGGCAACGCACCGGGTTGGTATCAATCAGGTCGAGGTCGTAGGCGGTATAGTTTTCTTCCAGTTTGATGGGGCCTACCTGCGAGGTGTATGCGGTGATGCGGATGCCAAGCTGTTTCAAGGCGAGTTTTGCCAATGCGCCTGCCACTACGCGCGAAATGGTTTCGCGTGCCGATGAGCGTCCGCCGCCATGGTGGTCGCGTATTCCGTATTTTACATTATATGTATAGTCGGCGTGCGAGGGGCGGTACACTTCTTTCAGGTTGTTATAGTCGTTGGAGTGTTGGTTCTCGTTCCACACGATGAATCCGATGGGGCATCCAGTGGACTTGCCCTCGAAGATGCCGGAAAGGAATTCCACCTTGTCGGATTCTTTGCGTGAGGTAGTGATGCGTGATTGCCCCGGACGCCGGCGGTCGAGCTCCGATTGTACGAAGTCCATATCGATGGTGATTCCTGCGGGAAATCCGTCTATTACGCCGCCTATGCCTTTACCGTGTGATTCTCCGAAACTGGTAAGGCGGAGAATATTGCCGAATGAGTTGAACATATCAATTGCTTTAAGGGTTTATAATGAGGTTAATGTGCCAGTTTGCCTTGTTATAAAAGGCTTTGACTTTATAAAGGTAACAATTTTTTTTGTAAAACGTTTCAAAAATGACAATAAATCTTTTATTTCCCGACTTTTAGAGAATAAAAATACTGTTTGAAACCGTATCTTTTTGCGGAAACATGTAAGAGTATTTAATAATGTAAAGAATGCTTATAATTCTTCCTATATGAAAAAAAGGACATCTATTTTTTATTAAAGACCTTGTTTAAAGGCTTTAAAAACTGTTATTTTACACCCTCGATATAAAAGAGAATATTAACTAACCCTTAACTATGTAGGGATTTTATTAACTAAACAAGTATTTGTATGAAGAAAAATTTGTTTTATTTATTCGCATTGATTTGTTCAATGAGTTTATTTACCGCTTGTAGCGATGACGATGAGGCACCGGATTATTCTAAGGTCATTGAAAGTGAGATGGCCGGTAACTATAAAGGTACATTGACTGTAACAGTAGAGGGAACTACAATGCCTTCAGAACCTCAAAAAATAAAGATTGAAAAGGCCGGTCCTTCTGCTATAAATCTCTCTTTGGCCAATTTTAGCTTTATGGGAATTACTATCGGTGATGTAGAGTTAAAGAATTGTGTATTATCTCAAAATGGTAATGTATATACATTTACCGGTACTCAAGATTTAAAGGTTGATGCCTTGTCTTGTACAATCAATGCCAAAGGTACTATTGCAAATAGTGCTGTAAAGGTAGATATGGATATTGATGCTACTGTAGGCGGCTTGAAGCAGAGTGTAAAAGTTGTATACGAGGGTACTCGTCTGACGGGTTCTGAAAGTAGCGAGGCAAAGATTACGGCTTTTTCTTTCGATATGTCCAATGAGGCGAATGCGATTGTAATTGAGCAACCGGTTATTAATGAGGATAATACGATTACATTCAGAGTAGATGAGACAAAAGTTAAAGAGAATGCAGATGCTTTGAAAAACTTGGTTCCTACTTTTACTATTTCTGATAAGGCTACTTCTTCTGTAGAAAGTGGTAAGGCTATGAATCTTTCATCAGATGTGACTATTGCTGTGACAGCGGAAGATGGTACAATAGTGGAGTATGTAGTGAAATCTCCGACTAAAAATGCTTTGATGAAGTTTACTTTTGATGAATGGGAGCATCCAGAATATGGTTTAGGAAAAAATAATACTCTTTTACCTGCAGATATATGGGCATCTGGTGCTTCAGCTGGGGGAATGTTAGGCGGTGTATTATTAGAAAATGAGCCTACAGGTGAAAATACTTATGCCGCTAAAATGACAACTTTTGAGCATTCCAATCCTAATGCACTTATTCCAAAAATTACGTCAGGATCTTTATATACAGGTTCATTTGATATGACACCTGCACTTCCACCATTATTGGGTGGTGAAAACGATAGATTAAAATGTACATCTTTCGGTGTGGAAGCATCACGCTTGATTTCAGGAAAACCTTTGTTTTTCAGAGGGGTATATAAATATAAATCTGGAGATAAATATTTAGATGCTTCAGAAAATATACAAGGAGATGTCATTGAAGGCAAGAAAGATGAATGTGCTATTCAGGCTGTATTGTATGAAGCTAAGGATGCTGATGGAAAAGAAGTTGTCTTGAATGGACATGATATAAATGATTCTGATTACATTGTTGCGTCAGCTGTACTTGCTGATGGTACTGAAAAAGAAGAATTTACTTCATTTAATATAGAGTTTACTTATAGAAAAGAATATAAAGTAGGAAATGAATATAAATTTGCTATTGTGTGTTCTTCAAGTAAGGATGGGGATAGATTCAAAGGAGCAGGAGGTAGTACTTTGACTGTAGATAACTTTGAAGTTATTTGTGAATAAGTAGTTTATAATATATTGATTCTTTAAAGAGTATATCAGAATAGAAGTTTGAAAATTTCTATTCTGATATACTCTTTTTTTATAATTATTCTTCTTCTTGCTCGTCACTTTTATGTATAGTATTTACAACCGATTATTACTCAATATTTTATAGATAATAAGTCAGAAATATG